>OJEN01000549.1_pt1 | contig 11986 bp, 9 predicted proteins | sample 1593351 | NCBI WGS metagenome assembly OJEN01 (sample SAMN05416777, study PRJEB24817) | seawater metagenome | isolation source: Sea water | place: Canada:Atlantic | collected 2013-11 | reverse complement strand
GAGATCTACACCTCTCTATTCGTCGGCAGCGTCAGATGTGTATAAGAGACAGACGGTGTATTGCCCGTTCAGGAAGTGCCCCTGGTCAAACATGATAAAGAACTGCGAGTTCGCGGAATCCGGGCTTTGGCTGCGAGCCATCCCGACGACACCGCGGTCAAAGGGGATGTCCGAGAATTCGGCAGGCAGGTCAGGCAGGTCGGAACCGCCCATGCCCGCGCGGCCTGTGTCCCCACCGGCCTTGCCAAATTCGACGTCACCGGTTTGCGCCATGAAACCGTCGATCACGCGGTGAAACACCACGCCATCGTATGCCCCTGCTTCGGCCAGCTCTTTCAGCCGAGCCACATGCGCGGGGGCCACGTCTTCGGCCAGATCGATCTTGATGGTGCCTTGCGCTTCGCCATCCACGGTGATCGCCAGACCATCCGCGAAAGCCGCCCCTGCCATCACGGCAGAAGCAACGCCTGCTGCAATCAGATTACGCATCAGCGGCAACCTTGACGCTGATCATGCGATCAGGGTTCGCTGGCGGCTCGCCACGGGTAATCGCGTCGACATGCTCCATCCCCGAGATGACCTGACCGTAAACGGTGTACTGACCGTTCAGGAAGTCGTTGTCTTTGAAGTTGATGAAGAACTGGCTGTTTGCGCTATCGGGGTTGGCGGAACGCGCGGCACCGATGCTGCCACGGGCGTGTGGCACTTTGGAGAATTCGGCTGGCAGGTTCGGCATGTCAGACCCACCGGTCCCCGCGGCGCGCAGGTTGAAATTGTCTTCCATGTTGCCGTTGGCCACGTCGCCTGTCTGCGCCATGAACCCTTCGATCACGCGGTGAAAGGCCACGTTGTCGTATTTACCGGCGCGGGCCAGTTCTTTCATACGCTCTACATGTTTGGGGGCCACATCAGGCAACAGCTGGATGGTGACAGTGCCGCCCTTCAGTTCCATCAGGATCGTGTTTTCGGGGTCTTTGATCTCGGCCATGCCGGTCTCCTTTAAGAATTTCGTTGGCAATTACCTAGGACGTGCAAGCGCAATTGCCAAGCGGGTCCATTGACCCTGACGGCAATAACGGCAAAACACGACGGGAATTGTGGTTTTACACGAGGGACAAGATGGGCTGGAAAGCATTGGATGACATGGACCTGCGCGGCAAGCGGGTTCTGGTGCGCGTGGATATCAACGTGCCGGTTGAAAACGGCAAGGTAACGGACGACACCCGCATCCAGCGGATCATCCCCACCCTGCGCGACATTCTGGAACAAGGTGGCACCCCTGTGTTGCTGGCGCATTTTGGCCGCCCCAAGGGCAAACGCGTGCAGGATCTGAGCCTGCGTGTCGTCCTCCCCGCGCTGGAGGATGCCTTGGGCCGCAAAGTCGTGCTGGCCGAAACGCTCGAGGCCGCCGAGGCGGGCACCGAAGAGATCAACGCCGCCGATGTATTGCTGCTTGAGAACATCCGTTTCTATCCGGGCGAGACCGAGAACGACCCCGATTTTGCCAAACGTCTGGCCGGTTTGGGCGATATCTATTGCAACGATGCCTTCTCTGCCGCGCACCGCGCCCATGCGTCGACCGAAGGGGTCGCGCGGCTCTTGCCCTCTTGTGCGGGTCGTTTGATGCAGGCCGAACTTTCGGCGCTTGAGGCCGCGCTGGCCACTCCGAAACGCCCCGTGGGCGCGGTGGTGGGCGGTGCCAAAGTATCGACCAAGATCGAGCTGTTGGAAAACCTCGTGAACCGGCTGGATCTGTTGGTGATCGGGGGCGGCATGGCCAATACGTTTCTGGGCGCGCAGGGCGCTGATCTGGGCAAGTCCCTGTCTGAGCCCGATTTTTACGACACCGCCAAGGATATTCTGGCACAGGCCGAAAAGGCCGGCTGCCGCGTTTTGCTGCCCGTAGATGGGCTTGTCGCGCGGGAATTCGCCGCCCATGCCGCGCATGAGGTCGCAGCCCTTGGGGCCGATACCGTGCTGGCTGCGGACCAGATGGTACTGGACGCAGGCCCAAAGACGGTTGAACTGGTCAAAGACGCGTTTGACGGCCTGAAAACCCTGATCTGGAACGGCCCCATGGGCGCGTTCGAGATCACCCCCTTCGACACCGCAACCGTTGCCGCGGCCAAGGCAGCGGCTGCGCTGACACGCAACGGCGCGCTGATCTCGGTGGCGGGCGGTGGCGACACCGTGGCCGCGTTGAACCAGGCAGGTGCGGCGGAGGATTTCACCTATATCTCCACCGCGGGCGGGGCCTTCCTTGAATGGATGGAAGGCAAGACCCTCCCCGGCGTCGCCGCCCTGGACGCCTGACCTTATCCCCCGCCAGTCGTGGCACAGCGATGCGACTGGCGGGAAAGATATGCGACATCCTTGCCCAACCCCCTAAAAATATGAACATTTTCTTGCCAATCGGAAGACGGGGGATTCCCTTCGCGAATCACCTGTGTCATACTGGGGGAACGTCCACTAAGAGACGATTAAAGGCAGATACATGAACCGCAGCAGCAAACCCGCTTTTGGCACTCTCTTGTTTTTCGCGATCGCCTTCGCGCTGAGCCTCTATTTCGCCTTTGCGGCGATTCAGGGGAACTACGGCCTGTTCCGCCGCGCCGAGATTGTGGCCGAAGCGCAGGATCTGCGGGTACAGCTTGCACAGGTGCAGATCGATGTGGCGCGGATGGAGAACCTGACCCATCGTCTGTCTGACGAATATCTTGATCTCGACCTGCTGGACGAACAGACCCGCAAGGTGCTGGGGATGATCCGCGCCGACGAAATCGTGATCCGCTGATACCCGCGCATCATCCGGCATAATCCCCCGCAGCGTCATAAAAAATTCACGCCCCGCCAGCAGGGTATTGCGTGACTTGTAAATGCCTCTCGCCATCATTGCTCGAATCCGATAAGAGATAGTTTAACGCTAAACTATTTTGCGCGTGCGCGGGACAAACTACGGAGGAATTGCCCCATGGCTGCCCAGAAACCGACGAAAAAGACAAACGCCAGCGCTGAAGAGCTCAAGGCCTATTACCGCGATATGCTGCTGATCCGGCGGTTCGAGGAAAAAGCGGGCCAGCTTTACGGCATGGGTTTGATCGGTGGTTTTTGCCACCTGTATATCGGACAAGAAGCGGTGGTTGTCGGGCTTGAAGCCACGACCAAGGACGGCGACAGCCGCATCACCACCTACCGCGACCACGGGCATATGCTGGCCTGCGGCATGAACCCCGACGGGGTGATGGCCGAACTCACCGGCCGCGAAGGCGGCTATTCCCGCGGCAAGGGCGGGTCCATGCATATGTTCTCTAAGGAAAAGAAATTCTACGGCGGCCACGGTATCGTGGGCGCGAACGTGCCCCTTGGCGCGGGCATCGCCTTTGCGGACAAGTATAAGGGCAACGACAACGTTACCTTTACCTATTTCGGGGACGGTGCCGCGAACCAGGGTCAGGTCTACGAGACGTTCAACATGGCCGCCCTGTGGAAACTGCCGGTGATTTTCATCATCGAGAACAACCAATACGCCATGGGCACCTCGCAGCAGCGCTCTACCTCCAGCGCTGAAATCTGGGAACGCGGCAAGGCTTTCGGCATCCCCGGCGAAGCGGTGGATGGCATGGATGTGCTGGCGGTCAAGGACGCGGGCGAACGCGCGGTGAAACACTGCCGCTCGGGCGACGGCCCCTATATTCTGGAAATCAAGACATACCGCTACCGCGGGCATTCGATGTCGGACCCGGCCAAATACCGGACCCGCGAAGAAGTGCAGAAAATGCGCGACGAACGCGACCCCATCGAACAGGTGCGCAACATTCTGCTGGAACATAAACACGCCAGCGAGGACGATCTGAAAGCGATCGACAAAGAGATTAAGGAAATCGTTAACGCAAGCGCGGAGTTTGCCAAAGAAAGCCCCGAACCCGCGGCGGAAGAGCTTTGGACAGATATCTACGCAACCGAAGTCCCACAGGAGGCTTGAACCATGGCAATCGAAATTCTCATGCCCGCACTGAGCCCCACAATGGAAGAAGGCACGCTTGCCAAATGGCTGGTCAAAGAGGGCGACACCGTATCCTCGGGTGACATCATGGCCGAGATCGAAACCGACAAGGCCACGATGGAATTCGAAGCCGTCGACGAAGGTACCATCGGCAAGATCCTGATCGACGCCGGCACCGAAGGCGTCAAGGTCAACACCCCCATTGCCGTGCTGCTGGAAGAAGGCGAAGACGCCTCTGACATCGACAGCGCCTCCAGCGCCGCACCGGCGACACAGGCCAAGGCCGACGATAGCGACCACGCCAAATCCGACAAGGCGCCCGCCGCCGCCAAGCCCGACGCCGAGGCCCCGAAAGCACCGGAAACGGACACCACCCCCGACTGGCCCGAAGGTACCAAGCTGAAACAGCAGACTGTACGCGAGGCCCTGCGCGACGCCATGGCCGAAGAAATGCGCCGCGACGAAGATGTGTTCCTGATGGGCGAGGAAGTCGCCGAATACGAAGGTGCCTATAAAATTTCCCAAGGCTTGCTGGACGAATTCGGGGCCAAGCGGATCATCGACACGCCGATTACCGAACACGGGTTTGCCGGTATCGGTGTGGGTGCCGCCTTTGGCGGGCTGCGCCCCATCGTCGAATTCATGACCTGGAACTTTGCCATGCAGGCGATCGACCACATCCTGAACTCCGCCGCGAAAACGCTCTATATGTCCGGTGGGCAGATGGGCGCACCGATGGTCTTCCGCGGACCAAACGGGGCCGCTGCCCGCGTCGGCGCGCAGCACAGCCAGGATTACGCCGCGTGGTACATGCAGATCCCCGGCCTCAAGGTGGTCATGCCCTATTCTGCCTCCGATGCCAAAGGTTTGATGAAAACCGCGATCCGCGACCCCAACCCCGTCGTTTTCCTTGAAAATGAAATCATGTACGGCAAATCCTTCGATGTGCCCGATGTCGAGGATTATACCGTCCCCTTCGGCAAGGCCCGCATCTGGCGCGAGGGCACGGATGTCACGATTGTCAGCTTTGGCATCGGCATGACCTATGCGCTGGAAGCCGCTGAGAAGCTGGCCGAAGAAGGCATTGACGCCGAGGTCATCGACCTGCGCACACTGCGCCCGATGGACACGGACACGATCCTGAAATCGGTGATGAAGACCAACCGCCTCGTCACCGTCGAAGAGGGCTGGCCGCAAGGCTCCGTCGGGAACTACATCTCAAGCGTGATCATGCAGGAAGCCTTTGACTATCTGGACGCGCCGGTGATCAACTGCACCGGCAAAGATGTGCCCATGCCCTATGCCGCAAACCTCGAAAAACTGGCGCTTGTCACCACGGACGAGGTCATCGCGGCGGTCAAAAAAGTCACCTACAAGTAAGGAGCGGTCCACATGCCCATAGAAATCCTCATGCCCGCCCTCAGCCCCACGATGGAAGAAGGCACGCTGGCGAAATGGCTTGTTTCCGAAGGGGATAGCGTCTCCTCCGGTGATATCCTGTGCGAGATTGAAACCGACAAGGCGACGATGGAATTCGAAGCCGTCGACGAAGGCACCATCGGCAAGATCCTGATCGGTGACGGCAGCGAAGGCGTCAAGGTGAACACCCCCATCGCCGTGCTGCTGGAAGAGGGCGAAGAGGCGTCAGACATTGACAGCGCCCCTGCCCCGGCCGCCAAGGACAGCGCCAAGGAAGATGCCCCCGACCAGGACGCGGCCCCTGAAAAAGGCTACGGCCGCGGCGAAAGCGACGCCAACGACACAGGCAAATCCGCCCCCGCCGCGCCCAAGGGCAGTGACGGAAAACGGCTGTTTGTAACACCGCTGGCCCGTCGCATCGCGGCAGACAAAGGCGTGGACCTGACCGAACTCTCCGGCTCTGGCCCGCATGGTCGCATCATCAAAGCAGATGTGGAGGCAGCCTCCGCCGGTGGTGCCAAAGCCAAACCGGCCGAAAGCACGCAAACCGCCAGCGCCCCCGCAGCCATGGCGGCCCCTGCTGCGGGCCCTTCCGCCGACGCCGTGATGAAAATCTACGAAGGCCGCGCGTTCGAGGAAATCTCCCTCAACGGCATGCGCAAGACCATCGCCGCGCGCCTGACCGAAGCCAAACAGTCGATCCCGCATTTCTACCTGCGCCGCGACATCGAGCTCGACGCGCTGCTGAAGTTCCGTGGTGAGCTGAACAAACAACTCGAAGCCCGCGACGTGAAGCTGTCGGTCAATGACTTCATCATCAAAGCCTGCGCGCTGGCGCTGCAAACCGTGTCTGACGCCAATGCCGTCTGGGCCGGTGACCGCATCCTCAAGCTCAAGCCCTCGGATGTGGCCGTCGCCGTGGCCATCGAGGGCGGCCTGTTCACGCCAGTGCTGAAAGACGCCGAGATGAAATCGCTCTCGACCCTCTCGGCAGAGATGAAAGACCTCGCCACCCGTGCACGCGACCGCAAGCTTGCGCCGCATGAATATCAGGGCGGCAGCTTCGCCATCTCGAACCTCGGCATGTTCGGGATCGACAACTTCGATGCGGTCATTAACCCACCCCATGGCGCGATTTTGGCCGTCGGCGCAGGGGTCAAGAAACCCATCGTCGGCAAGGACGGGGAACTCGCCGTCGCCACGGTCATGTCCGTCACCCTCTCTGTCGATCACCGCGTCATCGACGGTGCCTTGGGCGCTCAGCTGCTCAGCGCCATCAAGGACAATCTCGAAAACCCCATGATGATGCTGGCGTAACCCCTCTTCCAAATGGATCCAAATCCTCGGGGGTCCGTGGGCAGACAGCCCCCGGCCTCACAAAAAAAAGGCCGGCCCCAATGACGGGTCCGGCCTTTTCACATCTCGACGAAGGCGCGCGCCCTCAATCCCCTAGCATTACATATTAATATCGCCCTGCGGCCCCAGCATGTGATCCATGAGGACCGATGGCTGATCGCAACCCGCCTCACCCACGACCCGCGCAGGAATGCCCGCGACGGTCTTGCAGGGCGGCACGGATTCCAGCACGACAGACCCCGCCGCAATGCGCGAGCAATGCCCGATAGAGATATTACCCAACACTTTCGCCCCCGCGCCGATCAGCACGCCGTTGCCAATTTTCGGGTGACGGTCCTGCTCTTCCTTGCCCGTCCCGCCCAAAGTGACCGAGTGCAGCATCGACACGTTGTCGCCCACGACCGCGGTTTCGCCAATCACGACGGAATGGGCGTGGTCGATCATGATTCCCTTGCCGATCGTCGCGGCGGGGTGGATATCGACGCCAAAAATCTCGCTCACGCGCATCTGCACGAAATAGGCCAGATCCCGTTTACCTTGTTTCCACAGGTGATGACCCACACGGTAGGCCTGCACGGCCTGATAGCCTTTGAAATACAGGATCGGTTGCAACAGCCGGTGGCAGGCGGGGTCACGCTCGTAAATCGCCACCAGATCGGCACGTGCCGCCTTGATCAGGTCGGGATCACTGGCAAAGGCCTCCTCCACCATCTCATGGACCACCATCATCGACATTTCATTCGAGGCCAGCTTCGCCGCGATACGGTAGGATAGCGCTTTCTCGATGGATTTATGGTGCAGAATCGTGGCGTGGACAAAACCGCCAATCAGCGGCTCATCGCGGACAGCATTCTGTGCTTCCGTATGGATCTGATCCCAAACCGGATCCACCGTGGCGATATTCGTGCGTGCATTTGCCATAAGACCATCCTTCTTTGTCCCCACGATATAGCAGGTTCCGCCCAAGTGCCAAACGCAAAGCCAAGGGTTTACACGCGCAGTTTATCACAAATTGATCTCGCCAAACAGCGCGGGCCCCGCCCCGTATAGCGCAGAAACCTGCGCAACACTGATCAACGCAGGCCCCGCCGCCCCGTCATCTGCGCGCATTTGGGTGGTATAGGTCCAGCTTGCGCGGTCCACGATCTCTTCGCGCAGGACAACACCGTTTTGCAGGATACGCAGCTGATATTGCTCGCTTTCTTCGGCCAGCGGCACATCGAACTCCGTCCACCCGTCGCCATTGATCCGCGTCCGGCGTATCCAGCCAAACCGCAACGCCCCCGCCTCTTCTTCTATTCGCAGGTGGCAGGGCCGATAGGGGCGCAGCCCGTTGCCGTCAAAGCTCTCGTTTTTTTGAACGTAGCTTGGGTCGTTCAGCGGACGACCCGCAGGCCCGATGCGATAGGTCTGCGCGATCCGCAACAGGTTCGGGCTCAGCGCGATCTGGCGAGGGACAGAGTCGAGCAGCACAAACTGCGATCCCGCCGGCCAGACATCCGGCATCACCCCATCCGACCCCGCTTGCCCGCGGAGCCGGTCGCGCAGAAGATAGGTTTGCGGGGCGATCAGCTCGGCCCGCGCGAACTGGAACACCTCCCAGCGGTCGGCAGAGCCGTCGCCGATCGCCGCCAGATTGGCCCCGCCCAGCAGATCGGCCTCATCAACCCTCTCTAACACGCCGCTGGTCAGCGTGACCTGCAGCGCCTGCCCGCGATCCACCACACCGGGGCACGCATGGGCCATGTCGTTTTGCGTGACCCCCATTGTCGCGCGCAGGGGCATTAGAGTGTTCAACCTGAAATTCGTTTCCCCGCCAGAGGCATAGACCGCGACATTGCCCGGCCATTGCCGTGCGCTGGCCGCAATATGCGGCGCATGGGGTACCTCGTCACCGCGCAGCAGCGGCAGGTCCAGAAACAGCGCGTTCACCGGTACGGGCGCGACAAAGGGTTTCAACGCGACCAATTCGTCATCGAAGGGCGCAGGCTCATAGACTTCGGGCTCAATCCGCACGGCGTCGATCAAGGACATCTCCCCCATCTCGACCCGATCCACGCGGTACAGCGCCTCCCCCTCGCCATCGTCTGGCGGCAAGGCAATCACATCACCCGCGCCGACATCCATCATCGACGGCGGCAACGCCAGACGCACCCCTTCGCGTGCCACACGCGCCTCTGTCAGCCAGCGTTCAGCTGTCTGGTGCCCCTCCGCCCGGGTGAGCGCCATATTGAACTCTGACATCGCCACGGCATGGGTCGCGTCGTCAGGCAAGATCGCCTCTTCCGCGACCACCTCGTAATCCCCATCCGCCTGCACAAACCGCAAACGCAGACGCCCCGAAAGCTCCGCCTCTGCCTCACGGGACTGTTCAACCGGTGCCTCCAGATCACCCGAAACAGCCAACGTCTCTCTGTTCAGCGGCACGGCGTCCAATCCGTCCCGCATGATGAAACGCAACACCCCGTCGCGTTCCACCGCATCAAAGCCATAGCGCAGCATCAACGGCTGCAACGCCGCGCGCGCATCGGCCACCTCGTCCACCACATAGCCGCGGACATAGCCATACAGCCCAGAGGTATCGAAATCGCTAACGCCAGCACGACGGCAAATCGCCGCCACGAGCTCTGACAACGGCAGCGCCGCACTGCGGCCATTCAGCCAATGCCCACGGGCGTAATTTCGACCATCGCTCCACAGCGCGCGATTATTGGGAAAGAAAGGATAGGGCCGCGTGTCCCATGCCCAAACAAAGGCGCGGGTCATATCCACCATCGGCCCGCCATAGGCCGCCGAGATCGGATTATGCGCCGGATCCCGCCAATGATCCGCCACGGCACGCAGATATTGCATTTGCATCAACTCATCCCGCGCGCGCGATGAATAGCGCGGCAAACTGCTTTCAGAGCTTTTGAGGTCAAGAAACTTGTTCGGCTGGTTGGTCCCCTTGTCCACCGCCGCGCAGCCGTATTCTGTGAACCAGATGGGTTTGGCCCCGGGCTGCCAGCCCGTCGGCTCTGCTGCGCGCACACCGCCGATACGATTGTGGTGCAGGTTCTCCCACCAGCCGCGCAGATCCTTGTAACGGTAAACCCAAGGCTCCCCATGGGCGCCATCGGTGATCGGCGTACGGCGTTGCGCCGCGCGCGCCTCGGGCGAATGGTAACACCAGTCAAACCCTTCGCCCCCCGCAACATTACCCGCCAGATAGTCGAGCGCATAGATGCTGTCGCTATGCTGCGCGTCCAGATGATCCGCCCCGTCGCGCCAATCGGACAGCGGCATATAATTGTCGATGCCGATGAAATCGATAGTGTCGTCGGCCCACAGCGGATCAAGGTGAAAGAACACATCACCGCTGCCATCCTGCGGGTGATAGCCGAAATATTCGGACCAATCCGCGGCATAGCTGATCTTGGTGGCCGCGCCCAAAAGCAGCCGCGCGTCTGCGGCCAGCGCGCGAAACGCCTGCACCGCGACAAAGCTGTTCCCCGCCCCGCGGATCTGCGTCAGCCCGCGCATCTCGGTGCCGATGCAAAAGGCCTCTACCCCGCCTGCGGCTTTGCACAGGGCGGCATAATGCAGGATGAACCGCGACATCGACCATTCCTGCGGGCCGGTATAAATGACCTGCCCGCCCGCAATGGTAAAATCCGCCGCCGTGACCGTGCCGAAGAACGCCGCTACCTCATTATGCGCGCTCAGCGTCCCGTCAGAGCTGCCAGCCCGACCCGGCGCTTTCGCCAGTGTGATCCGCCCCCGCCAAGGCAGCTTGGGCTGGGTGCCCGCATCGCTATAGGGATCGGGCAAGGTATTCCCATCAAGCTGGTCCATCAGGATGAACGGGTAGAACATCACCGCCTTGCCCGCCGCCTGAATGGCATGGATCGCCTCGATCACCGCGGCATCTGCGGGGGTGCCACCATAGACCGGACGGTCGTCCTCGCGGGCGATCACCTCGGCGGTGCCGCGGGTCAGACCGGCCACCTGCCACGGCATGTTTTCGCCCTCGACCTCTGCGCTTTCCACCTTGGGGCGCAGGCGGCATTCGCCGCACCGCAGATCATCGCCAAACCACGAGACGACCAGCGACGCGGCAGCCAGCTGCGGCAGGTCCTGCGTGGCATCCTCCAGCGCGGCGGCGAAATCACTGCGCCCGTCGGGGGTAGAGACATTGGCGCTCCACCGGCCACCCTGCCCGTCGGTATAATGCACCGGAGTCGTCGCTAACGCGTATTCCCCTGTGCCGGGAATCAGCGCGACACCTTGGACCCCATGGGTCACACTGATGTCGGCGGCAGGCGCATCCGGTTCCTCTGCGCGCAGCACCTCGAAGGAAAACTGCGGCACGCGGTTGCCAAAGGGCCCCAGCCCGAGGTTCTCCATCACCACATAGGCCGTGCCACGATAGGCCGGCACCGCGTCCGCCCCCTCGATCGCGGCAATCGTCGGGTCGGGCAGTTGATCGCGCGTCCCGCGATAGACCGCCATATTCAGCGCGTGGGCCGAGATTTCCTCCCCATCCGCCCAGATCCGGCCAATGCTGGTGATCTCCCCTTCGCACAGGGCGATGGCGAGGCTGACGCTATAGCTGTATTCCGTCGTCTGCGGGGTCGAGGGCGCGCCCTTGCCACCGCCGCCGCCCGTCGTCGTCTCGGCGAAGTCCGAGGCCCAGATCACCTGTCCCCCGACACGCATCCGGCCATAGACCTGCGCAATCGCCGCGCCCTCGCCCGCCTGGGTCAGACGAAAGCGATCGACCTTGCCGGTCTCGACCGCCTGCGCCCCTTGCCCCAGCAGCCGCTGGTCGATCACACGGCCAAGGGTCGCCCCCACGGCACGCCCAATGGCGACCGAAGACAAGCCCGCCAATGTGCCCCCGACAGAGCCGCCAATCGCCGCACCTGCGGTTGAAAGAAGTATCGTCGCCATCAGATCGCCTCCGCCGGGAATTCAAAACGCGCCACAATGCGCCTGCGCCACGGCAGGCTCAGCGGGCTTTCCGTCACCCCATGCCCGCTGTAGCCGTGGATAAAGCTCGCCTGCGCGCCGACCTCTGCCGCCACGCCCAGATGTTTCGCCACCGCCCCGCTGCGCATCCGGAACAACAGCACGTCACCGGGGGCCTCATCGATCAGGACTTTGGGCGAGAGGTAACGCCTGTCTCTTATACACATCTGACGCTGCCGACGAATAGAGAGGTGTAGA
>OJEN01000543.1_pt1 | contig 12087 bp, 10 predicted proteins | sample 1593351 | NCBI WGS metagenome assembly OJEN01 (sample SAMN05416777, study PRJEB24817) | seawater metagenome | isolation source: Sea water | place: Canada:Atlantic | collected 2013-11 | reverse complement strand
CTCGTGGGCTCGGAGATGTGTATAAGAGACAGCTTGAAAAACACCGCGTCACGTGTCATATATTTTACGACACATGACGAAAAGGAGTTCAGCCATGGGTGCGACGGCCTTTCAATCCGACAGCAGTGCAATCCCCCTGATCGACGTGGATGCAGATGACGCCGTGCGTGCGTTCCATCTGCTGGGCGGGCGCAAGGTGATCAACCAGACGGTGCGCAACTCGCTTGATGCGCATGATGTGATCGTCAAAGGCATCTCCTCTAAAGCGCTGCTGCATCTGGTCGATACCGTGTCGGTGTTGTCCTCGGGCGATGCGCTGAACAAGGCGATCGGGATGAGCCTGCGCACGCTTCAGCGCAAGAAAGCCGACAAGGGCAAGGACCGGCTGTCCCCCGAACAAAGCAGCCGCGCGTGGCGCTTTGCCGAGCTGCTGGCGCAGGCGACGGACGTCTTGGGCGATCAGGACGCCGCAGAGGCATGGATGCTGGCCCCTGCCATCGGCCTTGATAACCGCCGTCCGATTGACCTGCTGTCGTCGGCAGCGGGGGCGGAAGCCGTTGAAAACGCGCTCACCCGGATGGAGTACGGGGTCTACGCTTGACCCCTTTGCCCCCGCCGCTTGGGACGGGCGAGCTGCGGTTTTGGCGGCTGGATCAGCGGCAGCATGCGCCCACATGGCACAGCGGCGAAGGGGCTTACCGCGTCGGTGGACGCTGGAACAGCAGCGGTGTGCGGGCGGTCTATACCGCGCTCGACCCTGCCACCGCGATCCTCGAGGTTGCGGTGCACAAGGGGTTCAAGGCGCTGGACACCGCGCATCACGTGCTGACATCGGGCCGTGTGATCGACCCGACGACGGTGCATATGGTGCAAGCCGCGGATGTCCCCAATCCGAACTGGCTGGTGCCCGGTGCCCATGGTGCGGGGCAAAAGGGATTTGGCGACGCGCTGCTGCGCGATCACCTGTTTGTGCTGATCCCGTCAACGGTATCGCGGCACAGCTGGAACCTGATCTTTGACGCCCAAAAGGCAGCCGATCACTACGACGATGTGGTGCAGGAAGACTTCGCGCTCGACCCGCGGCTGCACCGCTAAGGGCAGCAGCGATCAGGCCCGCTGCAGTTTGCGCGCCTCTTCCCCTGCCAACCCCAAGAGCTTGGTCATAAAAGGTTTCTCCAGATCATCCTCGCGCACCGCCGCATAAAGCCTGCGGGTGATGCCGTTCTCGGTCAGCGGACGGGTGACGTAATCATTGCTGTATTTCACCTCGCGCACGACCCAATCGGGCAGCACCGACACGCCCCTGTTCGACGCGACCAGCAGCAGGATCACCGCCGTCAGCTCCACCTGCCGGATCGCGAGCGGTTCGACCTTGGCGGGGATCAAGAGCTGGCTGAACACATCCAGACGGGTCCGTTCCACCGGATATGTAATCAGCGTCTCGCCCCGGAAATCCGCCGCTTCAACATAGGGCTTCTGAGCCAAGGGATGCGTGCTGGAGGCGACAAAGACCGCCTTGTAATCAAACAGCTCGACGAATTTCACGCCCGGCAGTTCTTCGGGGTCGGAAGACACCACCAGATCGACCTCTTCGCGCAGCAAGGCAGGCAAGGCGTCGAACGCGAGACCGGGGCGGATATCGACATCCACATCGGGCCAGCTTTTGCGGAATTGTTCGAGCACGGGGAACAGCCATTCGAAACAGGCGTGACATTCGATCGCGATATGCATGCGACCTGTGCTGCCCGCGCGCAGGCCCATGAATTCGGCCTGCGCTGCTTCAAGCTGCGGCAAGACCTGCTGCGCCAGCTTGAGCAGCCGCAACCCGGCGGGCGACAGCTTCAGCGGCTTGGACCGGCGCACGAATAGCTCCACGCCGGCCTGATCCTCCAACCCCTTTACCTGATGGGACAGGGCTGATTGGGTGATGTTCATCGTCTCTGCCGCGCGGGCCAGCCCGCCTGCTTCGTGAATCGCCTGAATGGTGCGCAGGTGACGGAACTCGATATGCATATGAGGCGTTCCTCATGTTGAAAATGAAAGTTATGAGTTTGTTTCACAACCGCATCTGTGCGACAAGAGACGAAAGCTAAAAACAGGATCGTAAAAATGACCAGTCCCGCCGTTTCATTCGAAGTCTTCCCGCCCAAATCCGTGGACGCGTCGTTCCGTCTTTGGGACACGGCGCAGGCCCTGGCACCGCTGGCCCCACGTTTCTTTTCCGTGACCTACGGCGCGGGCGGGTCTACCCGCGACCTGACCCATGATTCTGCGCATGTGCTGCGCCGCACCTCTGGCCTGCCCGTTGCCGCGCATCTGACCTGCGTGGGGGCCAGCAAGGCCGAAACGCTTGAGGTCGCCGACAGCTTTGCCGAGATCGGCGTAACCGATATTGTCGCCCTGCGCGGGGATCCCGAAAACGGTGCATCGACCTTTACGCCCCACGCGGACGGCTTTGCCGACAGTGTCGAGCTGATCGAGGCGCTGGCAAAGACCGGCAAGTTCACCCTGCGCGTCGGGGCCTACCCCGAACCGCACCCTGAATCCCACGATCAGGCGCAGAACGTAGAATGGCTGAAACGCAAATTCGACGCCGGCGCGGACGAGGCGATCACCCAGTTCTTCTTCGAGACCGAAACATTCCTGCGCTTCCGCGACGCCTGTGCCGCGGCGGGGATCACCAAGACGATCACCCCGGGCATCATGCCGGTGACAAACTGGAAATCGGCGCGCAACTTTGCCACCCGCTGCGGGGCCAGTGTGCCAGCAGCACTGGACGAAGCCTATGCCGCCGCGATCCGCGATGACCGTCACGATCTGCTGTCCACCGCGCTCTGCACCGAAATGTGCAGCGAGCTGGTGTCGGAAGGTGTCGAGAACCTGCATTTCTACACGCTCAACCGGCCCGAGCTGACCCGCGCCGTCTGTCGTGCCCTTGGGGTGACGGCGCAAACATCGCTGTCCGACGTGGCGTAAAACCACCGCACAACTTGCCCTTGGGTCAAGAACAGAACAGTCTTCTCCGGCATTCAACTGCCGGAGATTTTTTATGCCACGCCTCGCCGAAACACCCGAAGATTTGCTGAGCCAATCCGAAGCGCTCTCTCTCAGCGGGTTGGAATTCATGCAAAAGATTCTGGACGGCACCAACCCCGGCCCGCCCATTGGCGGCACCTTGGGCTATGCGCTGCATGACGTGTCCGAGGGCCGCGCGGTATTTCGCGGCACGCCCGAGTTCAACGTGACCAATCCGATGGGGACCGTGCATGGGGGCTGGTACGGCACCTTGCTCGATTCCGCGATGGCCTGCGCCGTGATGACCAAAGTCCCGCGCGGGTCGGTTTATACGACCCTAGAATACAAGATTAACATTCTGCGTTCGATCCCCTTGGGCATGCAGATCGACTGCATCGGCACGACCGATCACGTGGGTCGTTCTACCGGTGTCGCGCACGGCGAAATTCGCGGGGTCGAGGATGGCAAGCTGTATGCCACCGGTTCAACCACCTGCATCGTGATGAAGATCACGGGCTAAAGCACTGCCTCGGGGCGGGTGACGCGCCCCGAGACAAGCCAAGCTCACTCTGCCGCGATGGCGCTGTCGTTCAGCAAGGCCCAGACTTTATGCGGTGTGAACGGCATGTCGGCCTGACGCACGCCACGCTCCCACAGGGCATCCTGTACCGCGTTCGACACGGCCGCCAATGCGCCCACGGTCCCCGCCTCGCCACAGCCCTTCATCCCCATCAGGTTCGCCGTAGATGGCACGGGTTCGGAGTTGAAGGACACGAACGGCACATCCGCCGCGCGCGGGATCGCGTAATCCATGAAAGAGGCCGTCAGCAGCTGGCCGTCTTCGTCATAGACCACATGCTCCTGAATAGCCTGGCCGATGCCCTGCACCACCCCGCCATGCACCTGACCTTCGGCCAGCATCGGGTTGATCAGATTGCCGAAATCATCCACCACCGTATAGCGGTCAACGGTCACAACGCCTGTTTCTGGGTCGATCACCACTTCTGACACATGCGCCCCGTTGGGATAGCTGCGCCCCGGCAAAGTCGCCCGTTCGTGGTGCACCAGCAGATCGTCGCGGCCTTTCTGGCGGGCCATTTCGGCGACCTCCAGCACGGTGGGGGTCATGTTCGACCCGTCCGCGCGGAAGCGTTCGTCGTCAAAGCTGATCTGCGCCGCGGGCACGCCCATTTCGTCAGACAGAAAGGCGGTGAAAGCTTCGGTCATCTTGGCCACCGTCGCCAGCGTTGCCGTGCTTTGCGTGGTGACAGAGCGCGAGCCGCCAGTCCCGCCACCCTGTTTGATCAGATCGCTATCGCCTTGAATGACGTGGATCAATTCAGCCGGGATCCCGGTCTGATCCGATAGGAATTGCGCATAGACGGTTTCATGCCCCTGCCCGTTCGATTGAGTGCCAACATAGATGAACACGGTGCCGTCTTCGTTGAACTCGACCTTGGCCCCCTCTGCCGGATCGCCAAGGATGCTTTCGATGTAATAGCAAAGCCCCTGCCCGCGCAGCAGCCCCTTGGCCGCATCCGCCGCCTTGCGCGCTGCAAAGCCATCATGATCCGCCTCGACGGCGACGCGGGTCAGCAAGCGGTTGAATTCGCCCACATCGTAAAGCTCGCCCGTGGCAGAGGTATAGGGAAACTGTTCGGGCTTGATAAAGTTGATCCGGCGCAGCTCCCACGGGTCGATGCCCAACTCGCGCGCGGCGCGGTCCATCAAGCGCTCCAGCACATAGATCGCCTCGGGTCGGCCGGCACCACGATAGGCATCGGTCTGCACCGTGTTGGTGTAATAGCCTTCGACCTGCAGCCACGTGGTCTGCACATCATAGACGCCCATCAAGACCTTGCTGAACAGCAGCGCCTGAATGGGCTGGCCGAACTGGCTGTTATAGGCCCCGAGATTGCATTTGGTGCGGACGCGGTAGGCCGTGATCTTGTTGTTTTCGTCAAAGGCGAATTCCGCAAGCGAAGTCAGATCGCGCCCGCCATTGTCGCTGAGCATGGCTTCGGTCCGGTCCGACATCCAGCGCACCGGACGCCCCAAGGCCCGCGCCGCCTGCGCGACCGAGAAATATTCGGGATAGGCCGCTGCCTTCATGCCGAAACCGCCGCCTGTGTCGGGGTTTGTGACCTGCACGTGGTCAGCATCCAGCCCGAAAACGCGCTTGAGGTTGCCCTTGTGCACCCAGACGCCCTGCCCGTTGTTCGCAAGATGCACCTTGCCGTCGTTCCATTCCGCATAGCAGCCGCGCGGCTCCATCGCGTTGACGATGATACGGTTGTCGCCCACGTTCAGGCTGACGGTTTTCGCTGCGGCATCAAATGCCTTTTGCGTCGCCGCCTCGTCACCCATGCCCCAGTCGAACGCCATGTTATCCGGCGCTTCGGGGTGCAGCGTCTCTCCGCCCCGCTCCAACGTCATGTGGGTGGGCAGATCGTCAACGTCGAATGCGATCAGCTCCGCCGCGTCGCGCGCCTGGTTCAACGTCTCGGCAATCACCACCGCGACGGGCTCCCCCACGAAGCGCACGCGCCCCTTGGCAAGCATCGGACGCAAGGGCTTGGCCCCTTCCGTGCCATCGCGGTTCTGCAACACGGTCGCCGCCATAGAGATATCCATCCCCGACGCTTCCAGATCCTCGATCGTGAGCACCGCATGCACGCCCTCTGCCTCGGCCGCATCTGTGACATCCAGCGTCGTGATCACCCCATGTGCGACGGGCGAGCGGAAGAAATAGGCATGCAGCGCGTCGGTTGGCGCGATGTCATCCACATAGCGCCCCTCGCCGGTCAGAAACCGCACATCCTCGACCCGTTTGACCGGTTGGCTTTTCCCGAATTTTTCCATCTGGCGGCATCCTTTGATCATCATCTTGGTGTTGCGCCCGACCTTAAGCGCCAAACCGGCGATGTCCATACGATGCGGGGCGAAAGCTGGCGCTGCTACGCCAAGTTTTCGGCCCCCCAGCCTTCCCCTTTACGCCCCGCTCGGCTAGATCATCCCAAAGCTCAAAGCGCTACGTGAATAGAAGGACGCTGATCATGGCCCTCGACAAGAATTTTGACGCCGCCCAGGCCGAAGCCCGCCTCTATGCCGCATGGGAAGAGTCCGGTGCCTTCAAGGCCGGTGCCAATGCCTCGCGCAAGGAAACCTTTTCGGTCATGATCCCGCCGCCCAACGTGACAGGATCGCTGCACATGGGCCATGCGTTCAACAATACATTGCAGGATATTCTGGTGCGCTGGCACCGGATGCGCGGCTTTGACACGCTGTGGCAGCCCGGTCAGGACCACGCCGGTATCGCGACGCAGATGGTGGTGGAACGCGAGCTTGCCAAAGACGGCAAACGCCGCACCGATTTCACCCGCGAGGATTTCACCGCCAAAGTCTGGGAGCAAAAGCAGAAGTCCGGCGGCACGATTATCGGCCAGCTTAAACGTCTGGGCACATCGCTTGATTGGTCACGCAACGCCTTTACCATGTCCGGTGCCCCCGGCGCGCCGGCGGGCGAGGAAGGCAACTTCCACGACGCCGTGATCAAGGTCTTCGTGGATATGTACAACAAGGGCCTGATCTATCGCGGCAAGCGTCTGGTAAACTGGGACCCGCATTTCGAGACCGCGATTTCCGACCTCGAGGTCGAATCCACCGAAGTCGACGGCCACATGTGGCACTTCAAATACCCGCTGGCAGATGGCGCGACCTACACTTACGTCGAAAAAGACGAAGACGGTAACGTGACGCTTTCCGAGGAACGCGACTATATCTCTATCGCGACGACCCGCCCTGAAACCATGCTGGGCGATGGCGCGGTCGCGGTGCACACCTCTGACGAACGCTACGCGCCGATCGTTGGCAAGCTGTGCGAAATCCCCGTCGGCCCCAAAGCGCAGCGCCGCCGCATCCCGATCATTACAGACGAATACCCCGACAAGAATTTCGGCTCGGGCGCGGTCAAGATCACCGGCGCGCATGACTTCAACGACTACGGCGTCGCCAAACGCAACAACATCCCGCTCTACGCGCTGATGGACACCCGCGGTGCGATGCGCGCCGACGGCCTGCCCTATGACGCCGCCGCCGCCCGCGCGGCCGCCATCGCCGAAGGCCGTGAAGACGCGCCCGCGGACGCGACGGAGATCAACCTCGTCCCCGACGCATACCGCGGCCTCGACCGGTTCGAGGCGCGCACCAAGGTCATCGCCGACATCACCGCCGAAGGCTTGGCCGTCATGGTGCCGCCGACCGATCCGCGCCTTGGCAAACCCGTCAAAGCCCCTCTCGCCCCCGAAGAAGGCGGCGAAGAGCGGGACGAGACGCTGGTCCCGTTGGTCGAGCCCAAGAAGATCATGCAGCCCTTCGGCGACCGATCCAAAGTGGTGATCGAACCGATGCTGACCGATCAGTGGTTCGTCGAGACCTCGAAGATCGTGCAACCCGCCATCGACGCGGTGCGCAACGGCGAAGTACAGATCCTGCCCGAACAGGACCGCAAGGTATACTTCAACTGGCTGGAAAACATCGAACCCTGGTGCATCTCGCGCCAATTGTGGTGGGGGCACCAGATCCCCGTGTGGTTCGACGACGAGGGCAAGGAATACTGCGCGGCAACCGAAGCCGAAGCACAGGCGATGGCCCCCGGCAAGACGCTCACCCGCGACCCTGATGTGCTCGACACCTGGTTCTCCTCGGGCCTTTGGCCCATCGGCACGCTCGGCTGGCCAGAACAGACGGATGAGCTGGCGAAATACTTCCCCACTTCAGTGCTGATCACCGGCTTTGACATCATCTTTTTCTGGGTCGCCCGGATGATGATGATGCAATACGCTGTGGTCGATCAAAAGCCTTTTGATACAGTCTATGTCCACGCGCTGGTGCGCGACGAGAAGGGCAAGAAGATGTCCAAATCGCTTGGAAACGTGCTGGACCCGCTGGACCTGATCGATGAATACGGCGCGGATGCGGTGCGCTTTACCCTGACGGCAATGGCCGCCATGGGGCGCGACCTGAAACTGTCGACCGCCCGCATCGCAGGCTACCGTAACTTCGGCACCAAACTGTGGAACGCCCACCGTTTCGCCGAGATGAACGGCGTGTTCGAGGACAGCGTCGCGGCAGTGACCTACACCAGCCACACCCAGGTCGATCACACGCTGAACAAATGGATCATCGGCGAAACCGCCCGCGTCCGCGAAGAGGTCGACGCCGCACTGGACAACTACCGTTTCAACGACGCGGCCAATGCGCTTTATGCCTTTGTCTGGGGCAAGGTCTGCGACTGGTACGTTGAACTCTCCAAACCCCTGCTGCAAGACGATGCGCCAGAGGCCGCCGAGACTCGCCAGACGCTGAAATGGGTGCTGGATCAATGCCTTGTGCTACTCCACCCGATCATGCCCTACATCACCGAGGAACTGTGGCAGACCACGGCGACCCGTCCCAAGATGCTGGTGCATGGCGACTGGCCGACCTACGGCACCGCCGAGATGCTGGATGCCGATGCCGACCGCGAACTCAACTGGGTGATCGGCCTAATCGAATCCATCCGTTCGGCGCGCGCGCAGATGCATGTGCCTGCGGGGCTCAAAGTGCCTATGCTCTATACCGATATGGACGCTGCCGGCCAAACCGCATGGGACCGCAACGAGGCGATGATCAAACGTCTGGCGCGGGTCGAAACCCTTGAGAAGACAGAGAGCTTCCCCAAAGGCACCGTCTCCATCGCCGCACCGGGCGCGAGCTTTGGCCTCCCGCTTGCGGGGCTGATCGACATCGATGCGGAAAAAGCCCGTCTGCAAAAGTCACTCGACAAACTGGGTAAAGAAATCGGCGGACTGAAAGGACGTCTGAACAATCCCAAATTCGCCGCCTCCGCCCCGGCCGAGGTTGTCGCGGAAGCCCAAAGCAACCTTGACGCGCGGCAGGAAGAAGCAGACCAGCTTCAGGCCGCTCTGAACCGTTTGGCCGAGCTGGGGTAATCAGCACCGCTTCCAAATGGCTTTAAATCCTCGCCGAAGGCAAAAATCTCTTTTGACGCTCCAAAAGATGCCTTCGGCGAGGATTTTTTTACCATTTGGAAACGAATACCAGTGCAAGATACGCCTGCGGTCCTCGCTGGGAAGCAAAGATCGTCCATTTGGAAGGCCCCGTCTGAGCGATCAGGCGGGGCTGACTTTTTTGCGGCGCTAGTCTTTGAAAACCGCGGGGCGTTTGCCGAATTCGGCGGCAATGACTTCCATCTGGTGCGGGCGTCCCAGCAGTGCGGCCTGTTCGCGGGATTCCGCGCGCAAAACCTCTGTTTCGGTTCCCGTCTCTGCCAAGGCGGTCAGACGTTTGGCGGCCTTGATGGCGCTTGGACTTTTGCCCGCGATGGTGGTTGCAAGCGCCATCGCCGCAGCCAGCGGGTCTTCGGCGATCTGGGTGATTAGCCCCCAGCGTTCGGCTTGCTCTGCCCCGATGGGTTGCGCGGTATAGGTCATCAGGCGCAGCACGTCGCCGCGCACCAGTTTGGGCAGCAGGACCATGCCGCCCATGTCCGGGACGATGCCCCATTTCATCTCCATCACCGCCATTTCGGTATCAGGGGCCGCGATGCGGATATCGGCCCCGAGCGCGAGTTGCAGGCCCGCGCCGTAGGTCTTGCCATGCAGCGCCGCGATCACTGGCACGCCGACGCGGGTCCAGACCATCGCGACCTCTTGCCACTGGTTGGTGGTGCCGTCGCCATGGGTGCGCGTCATCATCCGTTCCGTCGGGTCGCCGCCCGCCAGCGCCCCCATATTGCCGATGTCGATGCCTGCGCAGAACGCCCGGCCCTCGCCCGAGATCACGACGACACGCGCGTTCGATGTAGCGACCTCGTTCCCGGCGGCGATGACGGCGTCGATCATATCCTGATCAACGGCATTCATTTTATCGGCGCGGGTCAGGCGCACATGGGCGATGTGATTGTCATAGGTAACGGAAACGCGGCTCATTGGGTCCTCCTTGAATATTCGTGAGTTTGGGCATGAAGCCTGCGTGTTGCAAAGCGAAACGCTACGGCACCCAAAACCGCGCGCGGGCATGCTGATGTCACTTGCCCGAAGCATGGCAGATGCAGTAGCTGATCCCCATGACACAGTATCGCCTCACCCCGCTTGCCGACGCCCTGCCCTCTACCGTGCCCTTTGTCGGCCCCGAAACGCAGGAGCGCGCCATGGGGCGCGTCTTTGATGCGCGGCTGGGGGCGAACGAGAACGTCTTTGGCCCCTCTCCCCGCGCGATAGAAGCAATGGCGCAGGCCCAGCAGTGGATGTACGGCGATCCGGAAAGCCACGACCTGCGCGCAGCACTTGCGGCGCATCATGGTATCTCGCCCGCCAACATCATCGTGGGCGAAGGGATTGACGGGTTGCTGGGCTATCTGGTGCGGCTCATGGTGACGGAGGGTGACGCGGTCGTGACCTCGGACGGGGCCTATCCGACATTCAATTATCACGTGGCAGGCTTTGGCGGTGTGCTGCATAAGGTGCCCTATGTCGGTGATCACGAGGATCCTGCGGCCCTATTTGCCAAAGCTGCCGAGGTAGATGCCAAGCTGGTCTATCTGGCGAACCCCGACAACCCCATGGGCAGCTGGCATGAAGGCCCCGTCATTTCCAGCGCGCTAGAGGCATTGCCGAAGGGCTGTCTGCTGGTGCTGGACGAGGCCTATATCGATTGCGCCCCCGAAGGCACCGCCCCCGATCTTGCCGCCGATGACCCGCGTCTGATCCGGATGCGGACCTTTTCCAAGGCCCATGGTCTGGCGGGGGCGCGGGTTGGCTATGCCATCGGCGCACCGGATCTGATCACAGCCTTTGGGAAGGTGCGCAACCATTTCGGGATGAACCGCGCGGCCCAGGCCGGGGCGCTTGCGGCCTTGCAGGACAGCGACTGGCTGGCCCAGGTGCAGGCTCGAATCGCTGAAGCGCGGGACCGGATTGCGCAGATCGCTGCGGATAACGGGTTGGTTGCCCTTCCCTCTGCCGCGAATTTCGTGGCGATTGATTGCGGGGCGGACGGCAGCTTTGCCAAGGCGGTGCTGGACGGTTTGGTGGCGCGCGGCGTCTTTGTGCGCATGCCCTTCGCGGCGCCGCAGAACCGCTGTATTCGGGTCAGCTGCGGCACGCCGGAAAACCTTGATGCCTTTGCCGCGGCGTTGCCGGGTGCCCTTGAGGATGCGAAAAAAGGCTGACGTAGCGCATATCCCGCCTATGCTGGGCCATGAACCAGTTGCGAGGTGGCATCATGCGCTCTTCAGACCGCGGCCAATCGGCCCCTAACTATACCAGCGCCTGCGTCGTGATGTTCGGCGTCAATATACTGTGGGTTTTCGTTGTGATCTGGGCGCTGTGGGGCTTGCTGGCGGTGGCGCTTTCGGGCTGGGCCGTCAATGCCATGATCGATCGCATAGCCGCGCGACGGGGCTAGGCCCCGCCGATCACCTTCGCCGCCGCCTCTAGCGCGCCGGAGCCGCGTTTGATCCCGAGTGCGGACATCCCGGCCTCTATTCCGCCGAGCATCCCCATGATCATCTGACCATTCACGTGCCCCATGTGGCCCAGACGGAAGAAACCGTGGCTTTCGGGGCTGCCCTTGGGGGCCATGCCCAGACCGATGCCGAGGGTCAGGCCGATGTTGCCTTCGACCCAGTCGCGCAGCTCCGTCGCTTGGGGGGCCTTGAGCCGCAGTGCTGTCACCGCGTGGCTGCGCAAAGCGGGATCGGCGATGTTCAAGGAAAGATCGCCCTCTGCACCCCATGCGTCGCAGGCCGCCCACACGGCGCGGGCCAAAGTCTCGTGACGCTGCCAGACGGCTTCCAGCCCCTCGTCGTGGATCATATCCAGCGCCGCGCGCAGGCCGTAGATATGGTGCGTCGGGGCTGTGCCGCAGTGGTACTGGTAGAACTCCTCGGGATTGGCGCGCGGGGTCCAATCCCAGAAACGGCTGACCCGTGGCATCGCATCGCGCACCGCAGCCGCACGGTCGTTGAACTGTCTCTTATACACATCTCCGAGCCCACGAGACCGTACT
>OJEN01000539.1_pt1 | contig 12130 bp, 13 predicted proteins | sample 1593351 | NCBI WGS metagenome assembly OJEN01 (sample SAMN05416777, study PRJEB24817) | seawater metagenome | isolation source: Sea water | place: Canada:Atlantic | collected 2013-11 | reverse complement strand
CGAGATCTAGTACGGTCTCGTGGGCTCGGAGATGTGTATAAGAGACAGCCTTTGAGGCTGGCAGGCACCTTAAGAAGAAGCACCTTTCCAAAAACTATAAATCTATTTCCCTCCCCGACAAGCAGGTAATTGTCACCATGACATTTACCATCAACGCCAAACACCACATTCAAAACGCGTTGGCGGAAAATGATAACTCTTGCGAAAATGATAAAGAATATCTGTGGTTCACGCGGGTCTTTGTCGGTAACTTTACCGCAAGAAAACAGAGACATGACAAACAGTCATGCATGAGCGGGACACTGTAATTCCCACGTATTTATACCCCTGATGTATCTCGGTGCTGCGGCATATTGCTGCTGCGCAATGATGCCTGCTGACCTGATTTTGAGATGTACATAAAAAATATCACCCTGATTGGATTGTTGTTTAGCTCGACGATTTTGGCTGCCTCTGGCGCCCATGCACAAACACAGGAAGAACCCGAAAAATGGGGCCCGCATATCGATCTTGAAGGCAAGGCCGGGACGGATCGAAACCTTGGCGAAACGGATCTGTTCATCCCACTTTGGCAAGATGACGACACGCTAAGTTTTGGCAGCATCCGCGCACGCATGGATGATAACAACAGCCATGAGGGCAACTTTGGCCTTGGCATCCGTCAGATGCTTGATACGGGATGGAATATTGGCGGTTACGGGTATTTTGACCGCCGCCACAGCCCGTATGGCAATAAATTCAATCAGGTCACCGTCGGGGTCGAGGCCCTGTCTATGGATTGGGACTTTCGTGCCAATGGCTATGTTCCGATCGGCACCACAAGTTATATGGAAGACAGTCTGAGTACCGTTGATTTTTCCGGTGCGTCGATCATGTATCGTCAAGGCGAAGAACGCGCCCTTCGCGGGTTCGATGCCGAAATCGGCTGGCGCGTTCCGCTGTTTGACGCCGATGCCGGACAACAGCTCCGCGCCTATGCTGGTGGGTATCGGTTCACAGAAAAAAACGCCGATACGGTGCAAGGCCCGCGTGGGCGACTTGACCTGACGTTTGATGAGGTCCCGTTTCTGTGGGAAGGATCGCGCTTTTCACTCGGCGCTGAAATTCAGCATGACGATCCGCGTGGCACACAGGGCTTTGCCAGTTTCCGGTTGCGCATTCCATTACAGGCATTTGGTGACAGCCCGAAACCCAAACTTACCGCGATGGAACGGCGGATGACCGACCCGATCATCCGCGACATTGACATCGTCAGTCAGGCCGGGCAATTCACCGAGGCCGAGGAAATCACCGAAACCGGCGACGGCGAAACCATTACCCTTCTTAAAAGCGACACAACAACCGGTGCAAATTTCGCAACCACCATTGCCAATGCAGGGGCTAATTCAACGGTTGTACTAAGCGGTAACTATACCGGTGTTGATAGCGTCACTGACGTTCAGGACGGACAGACGATCATTGGCGGTGGTGCTCTTGATATCAAAATCCCATCCGGGCGATCTATTACAGTTGCCATCCCGAATGCCACCATCGCCGGAACAGGCAGCAACGGTGGCGGTGGTTCCGATCGCTTCTTTAATATGGCCGATAACAGCAGCCTGATAGGCGTAACCGCCAGTCTCAGCCAACCAGGCAGTTCCACCATCGCCAAAATTGAAGGCAAACAGAATGTCACGATCCGCGACAACACCTTCACAACAACGGTTAGTGCTGCAACTGCAAATGGCCTCCAGATTCAGAACAGCCAAAACGTCATCATTGATAACAATACTGTTTCCATCGTCACCAATGGCAGTAATGGTCAGTTCATCTCATTCGTCGGCACCAATTCAAATGTAAGTGTCAACAACAACACGGTTTCAATGACCGGCACAGCCGCGCCCGCCAACCAAGACTATATCTTCCTTGCCGGGGGGGTAACGATCAATAACCTTTCAGGAACCGGCAACACATCGAACATCACCAGTTGTTATGTCACCAGCACTTACACCATCACCGGCTCAATCACGACAAGCGGCACAACATGCCCCTGACATGAAGACGCCCGTAAATTTGATTATGGTGCATTTCACTTGAATGTTCTTATTTTGTTCTATATTTTGAACATATGAGAAATGCAGCCGAACAACCATCGGACAACATAACATCAACCCTCCCCGGTGAAGGTTGGTGCGACCCGACTTTGGAGTCTGATCTGCTCCCCGCGCGCCAGCAAAAAGGTCGTGGGGCGGTATCAAACATCGATGGCCGGTTTGAACGTCATATCCATCAGGCCGTTGATGACGGCTGGATCAACCAGCTCCTTGACGACGCACCGCCACGCATCAAAACCACACTTGGCATTGACGGCGCGCGCAGTGTCATTACCCGTAATCAAAGTCCCGATGTCCCGTTTGATCGTTCAATTAATCCGTATCGGGGGTGTGAGCATGGCTGTGTGTATTGCTTTGCACGGCCGACCCATGCCTATCTTGGGCTATCGCCTGGGCTGGACTTTGAAACCAAGCTGTTCTGGAAACCTGAGGCGCCCACTCTTTTGCGCAAACAACTTTCGGCACGCAGCTATTCCCCTGCCCCGCTTGTGATTGGCACCAGCACCGATCCATATCAGCCCGTCGACCGGGACAAGAAACTGACCCGATCGATCATAGGTGTACTCAGCGATTGCCAGCATCCGTTTTCGATCATCACCAAAAGCGCGCTTGTCACCCGCGACATTGACCTCATCGCCCCCATGGCCGCCCAAAACCGGGCATCGGTTGCCGTATCGGTCACAAGCCTTGATCACAGGCTGTCGAACCTACTTGAGCCCCGCGCGTCCGCCCCGCACCGTCGCCTTGATGCCATCCGCAAATTATCCGACGCGGGCATTCCGGTCACGGTTCTGTGCGCGCCGATTATTCCCGGCCTCAATGACATGGAAATCGAAAATCTGGTCGCCGCTGTTCATGACGCCGGGGCAACATCGGTATCGCATATCGTCATTCGCCTGCCGCTTGAAATCGCCGATCTGTTCGAAGAATGGCTCGAAGCCAATTACCCCAATCGTAAAGCCAAAGTCATGTCCCTGATCCGCCAGATGCGCGACGGTGAACGCTATCAATCCGAATTTGGCACCCGCATGCGCGGCACCGGCCCAATTGCCGATTTGATCGCCACCCGGTTTAAGGCCGCGCGCAAGAAACACGGCCTGATCGGACGGTCGCTTGATCTTGATTGTAGCGGGTTTAAACGCCCCAGTGCGGATGGGCAGATGTCGTTGTTCTAGGCGCACCCACGCCCCAACATCCACCCGGCACATGCCCAAAGTGCTCAGCCCACCCGCCGAATTGTTGTGTGCTTGCCCGCACCAACCGAAAGCCGCAGAATTTCACCATCATCAAATGCGTAATTCAGCACATGATGATGAGGATCAGTGATTTGCTTTTCTTCTATCCATACAGTCCCACTCGTAACAAGGTCTTGGGCTTCGGTGCTTGTTTTGGCAAATCCCGCCATCAGGATAAGGGATACGACTTCAATCCCATCTTTGAGGGCTTGTGGTGCGAATTCGAGTGCCGGGGTACGGTCAGTAACGGAGATATGGGTCATTTCGGTTTTCCTTCGTGGTGCGACCACCTAGGGCAAACCGGGGATGAAAAACAAAAGGCTGCCCTGTGGCAGCCTGTTTTCATTTGATCAGATACAAATCAACACGCGCCGCACTTATGTGTACGACGTAAAATAGGCGTTGAAATGAATGATCGCGTTTTCCATACCAAAATTAGTAAGGCTGAAAACAGGGATGGTCAAGCGTCTTTTGTAACAGGGCATGCTGTGGCCACATGCATGAAAAAACCCGCCGGGCGAACCTGACGGGTGAAATCACTTAAAGCAGGCGATGAAATCATCAGCAGATATCAGCTGACAACACGGTACCGCGCATGGGGGGCCGGATCAGCAATGATTGCAGGATCAAGCCCGGCATCGTTAACCGCCGATGCGATGTCCGCATCACCAAGCGCGACGGTACCGTTTTCCGACAACGCCATCGCGCGTGCACTTTCAAAGAACCGCAACCCGCGCTTTTCCATAACATACAGGGTTTCACCACCCCATTGCCCGGTCCAGACAAGGCCCGACAGGCCATCCATTTCCTGTTCGATCCGGGTCGGTGAAATCGGCATACCCAAACAGGTGGTCAAAAGGAAGGAAAGTTCGGCGGCTGTCACCCCGTCTTCGCAGCATTCCTCGGCCAAGACCGACATCACCGCCATGGTCACAACCCGAAGCGATACCTTGCTGGTTTCGAGCCCCGGGAAACGGTTTTGCTGCAACTCGACAATGTCATTAGCAATACGATCAACATCCCCCCGGATGACATAACGACCGCGCCACACCCGACAACTGGTTCTAACTTCCCATTCACGCATTTTTTGGTCCTGCCCGCTTTTATTGTCCCTGTCAAAAACGATACATCAACCATACATTTCGTCAACATATTTCTCGACAAATTGTACTATTAATTACATTCCGCGTGAAACCACTGATAGCCAACCCTGGAAACAACAAATCCATCATCGTTTTCAATCGGATCAAGATACCCACGTGACAGGGCAGCATGGAAATCACGACTGAAGTTTCGCGGCATACGCAGATGATCCTGTCGGCGTAGTACACGGCGAATGTCATCACGGGTCACCATATTGCGCCCATCCCGGTAATGCAGCCAGATCGCCGCTATCAGAATGGTTTCTGCATATCCACGCGGCTGAAGACGTGCGATCAGATCCCCAAGAGATCCGACAAAACGGGTCAGGAAACTGCCCGGATCCATCGCCCCATCCCAGGCGGCCGAACCACCGTCAAATGCATGGGGAACTTGATCCGTTAAAGCTGGGCCAACAATGGCGTCATCGTTACGCGACATTTGCGTATCGGCCTCAGAGTTCTGGATCGGATAATCTGTTGGTCGCAGCGAAGTCTGCGCGGCAGACCGCGAAGGCCGACCAGCAGGCGCCGTGCACGCCGCAGTTGTCGCGCCCGAAACATTCGATGCCGAGACAGGCAGCCCAAACAAGGCCGCCATCACCACAGGCAAACGCGCAGGCGGGATCGCACATTCGAGATCCACCGGCCCGAAGTCCCCTTCGCCCGTCAATTTAACGTGAATAAGTGCCGCCAAGGTTGGTGATACTCCTGATTTACGCCACCGGGATATCATACATTATGTATAATCACAAACATCATTTTTCATTTTATGTAAATAATTATACATATCTAATAAATAGATGACGTACACATTTCCCCTCGACAACCTGCCCCACCCCACCGCACGATGAATTCAACTAAAAGAACACATCCAAGATCGCCCAGTACGCGACCTGAGTACGCGCCCCCAGCACGCGACCATCGCCACCAATACGCCCAAGGGAGAACATCCGAAAAATGACCCGCCTTTTGTTTCGTGAAGATGCCTATACCAAAACCTGCACCGCAACCGTAACGGGGATTTCCGAACGCGGCGTCGCCCTTGATCAGACCGTATTTTATGCAACGTCCGGCGGACAGGCAGGCGACATTGGCGCACTTAAAACCACATCAGGCGCAAGCCTTCCGGTCGCCACAACGGTCAAGGACCGCGAAACCGGCACCCTTTTGCACATCATTGCCGATGGCCATGACCTGCCAGCCATTGGCGACAGTGTCGAAGCTGAACTTGACTGGGACAACCGACATCGCCTGATGCGTTATCACACCTCCCTGCACTTACTTTGTGCGGTGATCGAGGGGGATGTGACCGGCGGCAACATTGCCGCCCACAAGGCACGGCTTGATTTCAATCTGCCGGATGCGGTGCTTGATAAAGACGACATCACCGCAAAGCTCAATGAGCTGATCGCGCGCAACGCCGATGTCTATGACGGTGAAATCAGCATCGCAGAACTGAAAGCCAACCCGGAACTGGTCCGCACCATGTCGGTTCAGCCGCCGATGGATGGCCATTCGATCCGCACCGTCACCATCGAAGGCATTGATTTTCAGCCCTGCGGTGGAACGCACGTTAAAAACACATCGGAAATTGGCCGGGTTACTATTTCAAAGATCGAAAAGAAAGGCCGTCAGAACCGGCGCATTAATCTTGTTTTTGAGGAATAAGACACAACCGATTTCAGGCCGGATATTGCCAGCGCGGTATGGGCCCGTTACAAATTCACCTACAGGATCACTTTAAAAACAATCGATCCCCGGACCAACGGGGGTCACGCAATACCCACCATTGCCAATCGGAGCTTGTCCATGAACAACCCACTTTCCGATGCCCTGGTTTCCACCCAGTGGCTTGCGGATCACATCGACGCGCCGGACGTGCGCGTCGTTGACGCCAGCTATTACATGCCCGCCCAGAACAAGAATGCGCGCGACCTTTATAATGCGCAGCACATTCCCGGTGCGGTTTTCTTTGATATTGACGACATCGCCGCTGATGACAGCGCACCCCTACCCCATATGATGCCAGACGCCATCAAGTTTTCCGCCAAAGTCCGCAAACTTGGCCTTGGCGATGGGGTACGCATTGTGGTGTATGCTCAGACCGGTGCTGCCATGGCCGCATGTCGGGCGTGGTGGATGCTACGCCACTTTGGCCATCAGGACGTTGTCGTTCTGGATGGCGGCCTGCCCAAATGGCTTGCCGAAGGTCATCCGGTGACCGATGCGATCACCCCGCCGCGCGAACGTCATTTTACCGCGCGCGCCAACAGTTTCCTGCTGCGCGAATATGATCAGGTGCTTTCAAACGTCACCAGCAAGCGCGAACAGATTGTCGATGCCCGTGCTGGCGAACGCTTCCGGGGTGAGGTCGACGACCCTTGGGGAAAATCAGGCCATATGCCCGGCGCATTTAACCTGCCCTTTGATCAGCTGCTGAACGCAGATGGCACCTTTAAGGATGCAGACGAGATCAGTGATGCATTTAAGGATGCCGGTATTGTTCTTGATCGCCCTGTGGTCGCAACCTGCGGGTCAGGTGTCACCGCCTGCGTGCTTGCAATGGGTGCCTACATCGCCGGTCACAAGCAAGTCGCCGTCTTTGACGGATCATGGGCACAATGGGCCACCACCGAAGACAGCCCGGTCACAACCGGCCCGTCACAAGGCTAGGCTCCATAAAACAACGACATGAATTGCGGGCAGTTTCGCATGCATGTGCCAATCTGTTAGACTGGCCCGCAATCATCGACCATGGTTATTGACCGCTCTCAAGATATAGATACCGACTGGAATAAAAATGCCCGACCCGACGTCTTATCGCCCGAAACCGATCCCAGCCGCAAATGCGGCCACCTCGGCGGGCACCGATGACGGGACGGGCATTTTGCTTGAACAACTTAAAACCCCGTCGGATGACGATGTTGCGGCCATAACGCACCTTTGGGTCGCCACGGGTCTGATCCCGGCAATCCGTGATGCCCGCAAAGACATCGAAAATTGCGTCAACGCCAATCACGGCAGCCTTATCGTTGCCCGCCTGCCATCAGATCGCCAGATCATTGCCACCATGATGACCGGCCACGATGAGATATCTGGCTGGATTCATTATCTGGCGATTGCCGCGTTCGCCCAGAACCTTGGCCTTGGTCGTCAACTGGTGGAGCTGGCCGAAGACATCCTGCGTGTGTCCAATCTTGCTGAAGTTCGGGTCACAATCGAAACCCCTGAGATTGCTGACTTTTATGCAAAACTGGGCTATGAACCGATTACTGATGCCCCACAGATAAAGGCGCATGACGTTTTTCAAACAACCCTCATGTGCAAGAGGTTATCCCCATGAGCCCATCCAATCCGCGCAAGCTTGACGTTGTTGTTAGCTTCCTTGAAATGCCCGCGCCGCCCGAACGGGCCCCCGCCACCATCCCACCGGGAAAGGTCGCCATTGTGCGGGCCGAAAACCTGACACTGTCTTTTTACCGCTACTTATATGATACGGTTGGCGAACCGTGGTTGTGGTGGCAGCGCCGTTTAATGAGCGACGACGAACTCGGCCCGATTCTGGCCCTACCTGAAACACATGTGTATGTTTTGTATGTTGCTGGTGTTCCGGCGGGCTTTGCCGAGCTTGATCTGGGCGACCTTGAAGAAAACGGCGTGATCGACCTGCATTACATGGGCTTGATCCCCGATTTCATCGGCAAGGGCTATGGCAAATACCTTTTAAACTGGGCGATTGATACCGCCTGGGGCCTTAAACCGCGCCGCCTTACGGTAAATACCTGCACTTTGGATCATCCAAGCGCATTGGGGGCTTACCAAAAGGCTGGCTTTGTTGTATACGACCAGCGAACAGATATTGTTGACGATCCTCGCGATGTCGGGCTGATCCCGCCAATTGATCACCATGTTGATCATACTGGCAATCAGGACGGCGAAGCGCCCGACAGCGGAAGTGCCACAGAAAATGCAGATAATGCAAATTCTGACACTTTGATCGTTGACTTTCCCGAGCGCGCACGGTAACAAGCGCGCCTGAGTTTACCCAAGCCAGAGGATGATGACCCATGGCAGTGCCAAAGAAAAAAGTGACCAAGTCCCGTCAGGGCATGCGTCGCTCGCATGACAAGCTCGCCAAGGGCTCGTACCGCGAAGACAAAGAAACCGGCGAACTGCATCGCCCGCACCACATTGATCCGAACACCGGTATGTACCGTGGTCGTCAAGTGGTCGAGCCTAAGATGTAATTCCGTTCCAAAGGGCTTTTGCTCTTTGGCGGTTTGCGACGCTACAAAATTCCGCGCCATCCGTTTTTCGGATGGCGTCTGGTTTAAAAAGGGATGGAGCCCAACGGTTCCATCCTTTTTTATTTGTCTGATGATTTAGGGGTGCGGCGGTAACCCTTTAAAAATCATAACAAAACGGGCGGCACAGCCCCCTGTCCGCCCGCATATTCTAGTCGAATACCCACGCACCCAAACCGGATTATTTCATCCCGTCATTCCCGGTCCCGCAAATAATCACACCAATCCGGCCCGGATCATCCACCCCCAGCCGATCTTTCATGATCGCGGCCATCCCGGCCGCCGCGGAAAGCTCAACCGCAATGCCAAGCTCGCGCCAAAGCCAGCTTGCCGCCTGTTGCATTTCCTCATCCGAGACCAGTGCAATACGGTCAACATTCTTACCGATCAAATCAACATTTAATGCCGATGATTGACGCGGCGCCAAACTGGTTGCGGCGGTATTGACCGTTGGCAGGGTTACGACCTCGCCGGCCTTTAAGCTTTCAAAAAGCGTTGCCGCCCCGGTTGGTTCAACCCCGATGATCCGAATGGCTGGCTTTAGCAAACGCGCTGCCGTTGCAACACCTGAAATCAACCCGCCACCGCCAATGGCAACAACAAGCGTATCAAGATCAGGTTGCTGTTCTAGCATCTCAAGCGCGATAGTGCCCTGCCCGGCAATCACCTTGGGGTCCGCAAAGGGATGGATATAAGCCATGTTGCTTTGGCGTGCGTGATCCATTGCCGCCCGGTTGGCATCATCCCAAACCGCCCCGGTCAGCGCGACATCAACGCCCTGTGCGCGCAGCTTTTCGACTTTTGGCTTGGGCGTGTTGGTCGGCAGAAAGATTTTCACCGGAACACCCAAAATTCGCGCCGCATAGATCACACCCATGCCGTGATTGCCACCCGATGCCGTGCACAACCCGTTGGCGCGCTTGTCTTCATCAAGGGCCAATGCAGCATTCATCGCCCCGCGCGCCTTGAACGATCCGGTGACCTGCATGTTTTCAAGCTTCAGAAACATTTCAGGCAGGCGGTCGGGTTTATCAAACACCGATTTGGACACAAAATTGTCTGCCTTAAATACCGGAGTCAAGCGCATATGACTGGAAATGGCGCGACGCGCGGCACGGAAATCCTGAAGATCGATCACGAGGCCTCCTGACGGGAATGGCTTTGTCTGACGGGATGGTAAAATGCACGAAGGACCGGTTGGTCCGCGCATAAGAAATAACCCAGTTGGCTGATTTCACAATGGTGATGCGTGACAAAGCGGTGAAAAAGCCTTGAACGGTCGCGTTTGAGATGCTTTGTCTTATCCATAAACAATAAGGCCCACGCCCAAGGAGAAGCACCACCGATGTCAGGTCATCGCCCCCAGAAAACTGAAACTAAGCTGATTCACGCCGGTCGCCGGTCCAGCCAATATCACGGCGTGGTCAACCCACCGGTTTTTCATGCCTCAACCATCCTGTTTGATAGCCTTGCCGAACTTGAAAAGGCCGGTGCATCGGCACCTGGCAAAGTCACCTATGGCCGCCACGGCACGCCGACGCGATTTTTGCTCGAAGAAGCCGTTGCCGAACTTGAAGGCGGTTATGGCACGCTGTGTGTGTCATCGGGGGTTTCGGCGATCACCAATGCGATTTTGGCATTCGTCAAACCGGGCGATCACATCCTGATCACCGACAGCACCTATTTCCCGACGCGCAATCTGTGCAACACCTTCCTGAAACGCTTTGGTGTTGAAACCGAATATTACGACCCGACCATTGGCGGCGATATTGCCGGACTTATCCGTGATAATACGGTTCTTGTCTGGTGCGAAAGCCCGGGGTCGCTGACCTTTGAAATGCAAGACATCCCCGCAATTGCCGCCGCAGCCCATGATCGTGGCGTCAAAGTCATGCTTGATAACACCTGGGCGTCCCCGATCCTGTGTCGCCCGTTCGACATGGGCGTCGATGTTTCGGTTCAGGCTGGCACCAAATACATCGTCGGTCATTCCGATGTGATGATGGGTACGATTACCACCGCGACCGAGGAAGATTTGCTGACCATTAAAAAGCAGGTCCTGATTTCCGGCGACGCCATTGGACCAGATGATTGCTATCTAGCACAGCGCGGCCTACGCACCCTTGCCGTTCGGATGAAGCAACACCACACAAGCGGCCTTAAGGTTGCCAACTGGCTGCAAACCCGTTCCGAGGTCACCCGCGTCCTGCACCCGGCCCTGCCTGATCATCCGGGCCATGAAATCTGGAAACGTGATTTCAGTGGTGCGTGTGGCCTGTTTTCATTCGTGATGCAGCCGGTCGAGAAAAAGCAACTGGCCAATATGGTCGACAATATGGACCTGTTTGGTATGGGCTTTAGCTGGGGCGGGTTTGAAAGCCTGATTCTGCCATCCGACCCAACCAAAATCCGCACCGCCACCAAATGGGAAGACGACGGCCAACTGATCCGCCTTCATGTCGGCCTTGAAGACCCCGATGATCTGATTGCCGATCTTGAGGCCGGGTTTGAACGGCTAAAGACGGCCTAGCTCAAACAGGCAAACCAACGACAAAGGCGACGCAGATCATGCTGCGTCGCCTTTGTCGTTTTAAAATATTGACCAAACCGTGGATGGACTTAATTTTCCAAAAATGTCACATCTAATTTTACACTGATACGTGCCTATCCAATAAACAATCAAATCAAACAATTAGGGGATGGTGGTTAATAACTGCCACGTTCTTCACGAGTCCAAAATACGGACGACTGGCAACCTGTATCGCATCGCGTTTTCATGCAGACATAGGGCACCAGATCGTGGTGGATACCCTCCGATGAGGCACTTAATGATCAAAGGCAGACGTCAAACCCGGTTAGAAACAGCACGCTTTGATATCGGGGCGGCGTGCGTCGGGATGCTGGCCACCCTGCCGCAGGCGGTTGCCTATGGTCTAATCGCGTTTTACCCCCTCGGACCTCAGTGGGCATCCTTTGGCATTAGTGCAAGCATCGGAAGTGCCATTCTGTTTGGTATTATAAGCGGGATGTTTGGCGTTAACCCGTTTCTGGTATCAGGTCCGCGTGCCGTTACGGCACTTGTTCTGGCATCTGCAATCCAGATCGCCATTACACGTGGCAGCTCAGCCAGCGATGCCATCGTTATTGCCTTTGTCGCCGTTTTGGCCGCAGGTGTGTTTCAGTTTGTCGCAGGTCTGCTTCGTCTGGGGAATGCAGCGTCTTATATTCCGGCCCCCGTTTTGTCGGGTTTTGTAAATGCCTCCGCCCTTCTGGTGTTGATCAACACCCTCCCGACCGCACTTGGAAGCTGTCTCTTATACACATCTGACGCTGCCGACGAATAGAGAGGTGTAGAT
>OJEN01000536.1_pt1 | contig 12177 bp, 13 predicted proteins | sample 1593351 | NCBI WGS metagenome assembly OJEN01 (sample SAMN05416777, study PRJEB24817) | seawater metagenome | isolation source: Sea water | place: Canada:Atlantic | collected 2013-11 | reverse complement strand
CACCTCTCTATTCGTCGGCAGCGTCAGATGTGTATAAGAGACAGGCCCCTTTGGCCCATGCCGTGCCCACGACCGGCGACACGATAAAGCCGTCTTCGGCATAGCGGATCGCGGGGGCCAGCACGGTCGACAGGCCGAGGCTGCCGAATTTTTCAGACAGTTCGACCCAGGCGCTGACGGCACCGGGGACGGTCACGGCGTCCCAGCCATGTTCGGGGATGCCGTCCTTGAAATACTCGGGCGTCCAGGCGGCGGGCGCGCGGCCCGAGGCGTTCAGCCCGTGCAGTTGCTTGCCGTCCCACAGGATGCAGAAGGCGTCAGAGCCAAGGCCGCAGCCCGTGGGCTCGACGATTGTTAGCACAGCCGCCGTGGCGATGGCCGCATCCACAGCGTTGCCGCCTTGTTGCAGGATGGACAGACCGGCTTGGGTCGCCAGCGGTTGCGAGGTGGCGACGACATTCTCGGCCAGGATAGGCGAGCGGCGCGACGGGTAGACGGGATCATGACGTAGGCGCATGGGATGGCCTTTCTGTAGATGTACGGTTTTTGAGGTGACTGCGGATGGCCCAGACAATGGACACGAAAGCCGCAATCAGGAAAATCAGGCTGATGGGGCGGGTGAAGAACAGCGTCGGGTCTTCGTCCGTCATCAGCGCGCGCCGCAGGTTGGTTTCGGCGATCGGGCCCAGAATGACCCCCAGCACCAAAGGTGCCAGCGCATAGCCAAGGGCGCGCAACGTGTACCCGGTGATGCCGATAAAGATCAGCAGGTAAAGGTCGGTCACGCGGTTGTTCAGCGCAAAGGTGCCCACGACGCAGCAGGTCATCACCACCGGCACGATCAGCCATTTGGGCACTTCGGTCACCCGCAGGAACAGCCGCATGGAGCAGATCGAGACGATCAGCATCATGAAGGACGCGACCACCATCGCGATGAACATGCCATAGACAAGGTCACCGTGATCCATGATCAGCCGTGGCCCGACCGAGATGCCATGCACCATCAGCGACGCCATAAGGATCGCATCGACAGCCGACCCGGGGATGCCCAGACCGATAAGCGGGATCAGCCCGCCGCCCGCGGTCGCGGAGTTGCCCGCCTCGGAGGCGACGATGCCGTCGGGTTCACCGGTGCCGAATTTGTCACTGTTTTTGGACCCGCGTTTGGCCTGATCATAGGCGACAAGGTTGGCGATGGACCCGCCCGCACCGGGCAGGGCGCCGATCAGCACCCCCACGATGGACGACCGCAGCAGGTTGACGGGCCGCATCAACACTTCTTTCATCACGGTCCATGTCTGGAAATCGATGGCCCCTGTGACCAGCGCATTGCCCGACCGCACACTGTCGGCATTCTCTACCTCTGACACAAGCTGCGAGATGGCGAAGATCCCGATCAGCACGACCAGAAACGGCAGGCCGGCCTGTAGCATCTCTATGCCGAAATCAAAGCGCGGGCGGCCCATGATCGGGTCTGTCCCCACGGTAGAGATTGCAAGCCCGATCAGCCCCGCCAGAATGCCGCGCATGGCTGAGGTGCCGACAAGGCTGGCGACGATTGTCAGGGCAAAGACGATGAGCGAGAAATACTCCCACGGGCCAAGGCGCACGGCGAAAAGCGCCAGCGGCGGTGCGGCGAAAATCAGCACGATGGTCGAGATCACGGTGCCAAAGAAGGACGCCCAGACCCCGATGGACAGCGCGCGCCCCGGTTCGCCGTTGCGCGCCATGGGGAAGGCGTCAAAGGTGGTGGCGACCGACGATGGCGTGCCGGGGATGCCCAGCAACGCCGCCGAGATCAGCCCGCCAGTATAGCCGCCCACATAGACCGAGAGCATCACGGCGATGCCTTGCAAAGGCTCCATCGTGAAGGTCAGCGGCAGGGTCAGCACAATCGCCATGGTGACGGTGAAACCGGGGATCGCCGCCGCAACGATGCCCGCGACGGACCCCGCCAGCATATAGGCGAGCGTCGCCAGCGTGAAAATCTGCGCGGCCCCTGTCATGAAATCAGTCATTCAAAGCACTCCGCGCGGTAGGAAAACGGTGAACACTTCGGCAAAAAGCCAGTTCAGCCCGAAGGAGAAAACCACAGCCACCACAGCAGCGAGGGCAATAGACTTGGGTGTGCGTGGCATCAGGATCACCTGAAGCACGAACAGGAAGATCAGGCTGGCGATGGAAAACCCCAGCACCGGAATGACCAGCAGATAGGCGGTGAGCGCGCCAAGGCATACAAACACCAGATAGCAGCGTTTGGCCCATGCTACGGCCTGTGCTGCGAAATCACCGTAAGCGTGGCGGGGGATCTGGCGCAGCGCATCAATGATCGCGATGGCTGATACGATCGCCATCGCGCCAAAGATGATCTTGGGGAACGCCCCCGCGCCAAGCTTTTCAAAACGCGAGGTCGCAATGCCGCTGGCCGAGATGAACAATGCGATTGAGGCCAGCAGGAGGAAGACATAGCTCAGGAGGCGGGCAACCAAGCCCGCCTCCTGAGCCTTCATGGGGTCGTGCCCGTTCATGGGGCCAGAACCGACGACAGCGATTTCACTGTCTCGTCCAGTTTGCTCAGATAGGCGCGGTAGTCTTCCTGGCCGCGGAACCCGACATCGGCACCCGCGTTGTTGGTCTGCTCGATATAGGTGGGGTCTTGGGCCATCTCTTGCAGCGCGGCTTCAAGCGTGTCGCGGACCTCTTGCGGGGCTCCTTTGGGCATCACGATGCCGCGGGTCACGTTCAGCTCAAGATCCTGACCCAGCTCTTTGAAGGTCGGCACATCGGGGGCGGCGTCCACCCGGTCGGTCGCGCCGACGGCAAGGAAGGTCAGATCGCCGTTGTCGACGAATTGTTTGGAGGAGCTGATGTCGCCGATCGCCACATCAAGGTTGCCGCCGACCAGCGCGCGCACGCGTTCGCCCGTGCCCTCATAGCCGACGTATTTGAATTCAAGCCCGAAGGCCTGTTCGATCATCGCGGCGTGCAGATGCGGGACGCCGGCCAATGTGACGCCCATCGAGATCTCGCCGGGATGTGCCTTGGCGTAGGTCACGAATTCTTCGAAATTGCTGTAGTTGTCGGATTTGCCCGCCACCAGATATTGGGGCGATGCCGTCATCAGCGCGATCGGGTCGAAGTCATCCCATGCCAGATCGGTGATGCCGGTTTCGGTGGCGACCAGCAGACCTTCGTGCACTTGGCTGATGGTATAGCCATCCGCGGCGCGGCGCGAAGCCTCGCGCAGGCCCACAGTGCCGCCGACGCCGGGCATGTTGATCACGGGCATTTCAGCGCCAAGGAACGGCTGCACGTTGTTGGCCACAAGACGCATCAGCGTGTCAGAGCCGCCACCGGGCGACCAGGGCACGATGAACTCTACCGCGCGCTCGGGGTAGGTGTCGGCTGTGGCGGGGGCTGCAATCAGGCTGGCAGCGGTGAAAAGGGCGGCAAGGCCCGAACGAAACGTCATAGGAGGACTCCCTGTGAGAGAAGCAGCGGTTTATCCGCCACGGGTTTGGTGTCAGTTTCGTGAATAACACAAGAATAACCATATCAAAGCGCGTAATTCTTGCCATTACATTTAGTATATCTTATCTTGAGGTATGGATACACGTCAGCTTGAGACTTTATTGGCCATTAGCCAGCACGGCGGCTTTGCCGCGGCGGCGCAGGCCGTGAACCTGACCGCCTCTGCCGTCAGCCAGCAGATCGCGGCGCTTGAGGCAGAGATTGGCACACAGTTGTTCGACCGCACCCGCCGCCCGCCCGCCTTGACCACCAAGGGCGCCGAAATGGTCCGCTCGGCCCAGTCGATCCTGCAGATCGTGTCGGACACAAAAGCCTCCGTCGCGGGGGAGCAGATGCGCGGCACCGTGGCGCTCGGGTCGTTGCGGACCGGGGCGAATTCACTGATGCCGCAGGCGCTTACGACGCTGCGCGCCAGCTTTCCGTACCTGAACTTTCGGCTGCGGGTCGGTGTGTCCGAGGAGCTGATGAGCGAGGTCGTGTCGGGCCAGCTGGATGCCGCGGTTGTGGCGGATCACGTGGCGGTGCCCAGCAGTCTGCGCTGGACCCCTGTGCTGACCGAACCGTTGATCGTTCTCACACCGCCCGGCACCGGGACGATCACGCTGGATGATTTGATCCGCGACGTGCCCTATATCCGCTATCGCACGCAGGTGCCGCTGGCGCGTCAGATCGACACCGAAATCGCCCGCCTTGGTGCCGCGCCGCGCCAGATCGTGTCGGTGAATACGATGCCTGCCGTGGTGGGCTGTGTGCGCGCGGGTCTGGGCTTTGCCATTATCCCGCAGATCGCGCTGCACGACGCCGAGACAGCCTCGCTTGACTGGTTCCCTTTCGGGGCGCCGCCGATCCATCGCCGTCTGGGGCTGGTGCAGCGGGTCACCTCGCGCCGCGCCGAGGTGCTGGCGGCTTTGGTCACCGCGCTGATCCAGCAGGGGCTCACGGCAGAAGTCTATGATTAGGCCCGCGCGCGCCAGCCCTTACGCCAGATCGCAAGGCCGATCACCGACCCATAGACCACCATCGCGCCGCCGATGGCGATGAAGATGCCGCGCAGGCCTAGGCCGCCGGTTTGCATCAGGATCAGCGCGCCGATCAGCGCCACCGCCATCCTGCTGAGGCTGCTGACCACCGGCCAGACCATATGCCCCGCCCCCTGCGACGCGAAATAGAGCGCGAGACCGAGGGCGAAGAAGGCGTAGAACGGTGCCACGAGCCGGAAATAGCTGCGTCCCGCGTCCAGCGCGCCGGTGTTGGACGGGTCAAGGAACATGCCAAGCCAAAGGTCGGGAAAAACCGCGAGCAGCAGCCCGATACCGCCGACGATCACCGCCGCCGCGCAAGATCCGGTCCAGGCCACGCGCAGGGCGCGGTCCAGCTGACCGGCGCCCATATTCGCCCCGACCATCGCCGTCATCGCGGCACCAATGCCAAAGATCACGGGGATCATCAGAAATTCGAGCCGTGCGCCAAGCCCGTAACCGGCCAGCGCTTCTTCGCCGAACCGGCCCACGAGCCCTGTCATCATGATGATGGTGATCGTGGTCAGCAGGGTATTCACCGCCGCCAGCGCCCCAACGCTGAGGATATCGCGGAACATGCTGATATCGATCCGGCCCAAGGCACCGCCAAAGCTAAGCCCCGTGCGCCCCGACAGGATATGCGCCATCGCCAGCACAGCCCCGATAGCAAAGGCGAGCACGACGCCGATGGGCAGGCCCGCCACGCCAAGCGCGGGCAGGGGGCCCCAACCCAAGGCAAAACCGCCCGACAAGGGGATCGAGATGACGGACACCAGCAGCAAGAGCACGGCAGGGGTCTGCATATCGCCCGTGCCACGAATAATGCTGAGCGAGGCATTGCACAGCCAGATCGCCATGCAGCCGGGAAAGAAGATCAGCGCATAGGTCGCGGCGGCAGAGACGGCATCGGCACCGCCCCCCAGCAGGGTAAAAAACGCCACGCCAAACAGCCCGACCAGAAGGGCCATGATCACGGCAAAGGCACCCGCGATCATCCACGCGACTACTGCTAATGTGGCCGCCCGCGCGCTGTCTTGTGCGCCAAGTGCGCGCGCCACCGCGGCCGAGATCGCCCCGCCGATGGCCCCCGCCGACAGCATTTGCGTCAGCATGACCAGCGGGAACACCAGCGCCAGACCGGCCAGCGCTGTCACCCCAAGGAGGCTGGCGAAATACGCCTCGGATATGCTTTGCACGGTTTGTACGAACATCGCCAAGACATTGGGTGCGGCAAGCTTGGCCAACGTCGGCGCGATTGGTGCCTCAAGCAGGGCGCGGGTCCGGGTGGCGCGAGCCTGCGTCGCGGCGGCGGAAAGGGCAGGGGCGGCGTTCGGGGTGACGCGGGCCATCAGCTGGCCCTGCCGAGCTGCGATGTGGCGACCTGATGTGGCATGGTTTCCCCCGTTCGAATGCTTGGAGTGGCGAGTTTTCGCCTCTCGGTTCCTTTTTGGAATGCACTACGGGTAAGTTCTCTTTCAGAACCTGTCAATGCCTGCTAGGATCACGGGATGAAATGGAACGAACTACAGAATGAATCCTGCCCCGTGGCGCGGGGGCTGTCCGTGGTGGGCGACCGCTGGACCATGCTGGTGCTGCGCGATTGTTTTCTGGGCATTCGCCGGTTCGAGCAGATGCAGGACCGGCTGGGGATCACGCGGCATGTGCTGGCGGACCGGTTGCGCAAGCTGGAGGGGGCCGGCGTGCTGCGCCGCGAGGCCTATCAGGAGCGCCCCCCGCGCCACGAATACCGGCTGACCGAACGGGGCAAGGCGCTGTATCCGATGCTGGTGTCGCTGATCGACTGGGCCAACGCTCATGTCCCGATTGAAGGCAGCCCGTCGGTCACGCTGGTCTCGCGCAGTGCGGGTACGCCGATCGCGCCCATGCTGGTCGACCGTGTCACCGGAGAGGAGATTACCCACCGCAGCGTCAGCGCCATTTCGAACGCCGGTGCCAAAAAAGCATAGCGGCTTTCCGCCGCCCACCGGGTAAAAAACTTCGAAACCTTCCAGCGCAGGACCGATTGACAGGAAGGGGCAGGTGCATCAACTGTCTCCCATGGCTTTTGAACGCACCATATCTTTCTGGCTGAACGCAGTGGCATGTCTTGCCTTTGCTGCGGCGCTGGTGCTGTTTCCGCCGTCCGCGTCCCACGCGGCGTCGGGGATGCATGACGGGCATTATGCCGCGGTCATGGACGATGTGGCCGATATAACCGCGCAAGACGCCCTGCATGATCATAGCACTATGGATCGTGCCGCTGTCGACAATCACAGTGACAACGCCCCTTCAAGCGCGCCTGACGACAGTGCAGGCAATTGCTGCTACGGGATGTGCCTGTCCATTGTGTTGATGGACCACGCGCATCCACAAGACGATGCGGTCACTGCGGGCACCTAGAAGATCGGCCATGCGCAGGCGCGTTCGCTTGAGGCGCAAGGCTTTCTGCGTCCTCCACAATCCTGATCTGATTTAGACCCGCTTTGGGGTCTTTGCGTCGCGCCAGCGTTCCTGCGCGCGATCCCTAGGAGATCAATCAGGTACATCACATGAAAATCCATTTCGTTTTGGGGGCTTGCACCCTGACCCTTGGCGCCTGCACGCAGGATGTCAGACCCTTGCCCTATACGCCGACACCGCTGCCTGCCGTGGCCACGCAAGAAGCCACGCTCAGCACGACCGTCGTCTCTCCCATCAGCCACCCGAACCCGCTGGCCGGCTATACGTATCGTGGGCCCACCGGTCCGCGTGACTGGCACACCGTGAATCAAGAACAATCGGAGGGAAACTGATGCACGTCCGTACACTGCCGCTGATCATCGGCTTTCCCCTTGTGCTCGGGGCCTGCGCCACGGCGATCCCAAGCGCTTATACCGACCCCAAAGCCGGCTTTGCCAATGTCGCCAGCCAGATCACGCCCGCGCTTGGTAAACGCACCGTCTTTGCCGAGACTCAAGCCGAAAACGAAGCGGTGAAACGCGAAGTGCGCGCGATGGTGCAGGGCAAGACAATCTCGGCCGATACGGCGGTTCAGGTTGCCTTGCTCAACAACAAGGGGCTTCAGGCGTCCTATGCGAATGTCGGATTGTCCGCCGCCGAAGCATCGCAGCAATCGACGCCGGAAAACCCGATCGTGTCCATTGGCGTGCTCGGGATCGGGGCGCCCGAACTGGGGGCCTACCGTGCGATCGAAGGGTTGATCCGCGCCAATCTTCTGGATGCCACCACGCGTAAACAACGCCGTGCAATCGCTGACGCGAGCTTTCGTCAAGCGCAGCTGACGGCGGTGAACGATACGCTGACATTGGCCAACCAGACCCGTCAGGCATGGGTAAATGCCGTGTCCGCCTTCGAGGTGGTGGGGTATTTGAAACGCGCCAAGGCGACCTCGGACGCCGGATCGGAGCTGGCACGCAAGCTGGGGGAAACCGGCGCGCTCAATAAAGCCGCCCAAGCCCGCGAGCAGGCGTTCAACGCGGAGCTGGCCGGACAGCTTGCCAAGGCACGGCTGGATGCGACCACAGCGAAGGAAGAGCTGACGCGCCTTATGGGGCTTTGGGGGGCTGACGTGAACTACTATGTGCCTGATGCCTTGCCGGGGCTGCCGCGGTCCGTGGGCGGCGTTGCCAATGTCGAAGCCAAGGCGCTGCGCAACCGTGTCGATCTGCGTGTCGCAAAGCTGGGGCTTGAAGCGCAGGCAAAAGCCTTTGGCCTGACAGACCAGACCCGCATCGTCAGCGATCTTGAGATCGTCGCAGGGGCCGAGCTTGAGCGTGAAGCCGAGGGGGACGATATCGAGAAAGAGATCACACCTCAGGTAGAGCTGGAATTCGCGATCCCGATCTATGACAGCGGCAAGGCGCGGATGCGCAAGGCAGAGCTGTCGTATCTGCAGGCGGCGAATGTGCTGGCGGAACGGGCGGTCAATGTACGATCCGAAGCGCGGGGGGCCGAACGGGCCTACCATGCCTCTTACAAGATCGCGCGCCACTACCGCGATGTTCTTGTTCCGCTACGCAAGACCGTCGAGAACGAAGCCCTGCTGTCTTACAACGGCATGATCACCAACACCTTCGAACTACTGACCGATGTGCGTGAAAAGCTCGGTGCCGAGCTGGAAGCCGCGGATGCGAAGCGGGCGTTCTTTATGGCGCAGGCGGATCTGACCGCGGCCATCTACGGCGGCGGTGCAGGCAGCGGCGGCGGGGGCTCCGAAGGCGCCACGTTGGCCGCTGGTGGCGGCGCAGGACACTGAAAGGAAACGATATGATGAACAGACGTCAACTACTCGGTGCCGGTGCGGCGGGGGCGACACTTGTGTCCTCTCAGGCGTGGGGCAAAACTCTGAACATGGGGCTGCCGGAAGCGGCGCATATGGACAGCGCTGCGACTGCGGTCACGGCGCGCCCCTCGACGGGGGTGGATTACACGCCCGTGGTCACGCTGAACGGCTGGACGCTGCCCTACCGCATGAACAACGGCGTCAAGGAATTCCACCTTGTCGCGGAGCCCGTAGAACGCGAACTGGCCGATGGCATGATCGCGCATCTGTGGGGGTATAACGGCCAGTCCACCGGCCCCACGATCGAAGCGGTCGAAGGCGACCGTGTGCGGATTTATGTCACCAACAAGCTGCCAGAAAACACATCCGTCCACTGGCACGGGCTGATCCTGCCTTCGGGTATGGATGGCGTGGTCGGGCTGAGCCATCCGGGGATCAAACCGGGCAAGACCTTTGTCTACGAGTTCGACCTGACCAAATCCGGCACCTTCATGTACCACCCCCATGCGGATGAGATGGTGCAGATGGCGATGGGGATGATGGGCATGTTTGTCGTCCACCCCAAAGACCCGACGTTCATGCCGGTGGACCGTGACTTCCTGATCATGCTCAACGCGTTCGACATTGACCCCGGTACCTATGTGCCGCGCGTCATGACGATGAACGACTTTAACCTATGGACATGGAACAGCCGGATTTTCCCCGATATTGATCCGCTGGTCGTGAACAAGGGCGACAGGGTACGGGTGCGCGTCGGAAACCTGACGATGACAAACCACCCGATCCACATGCACGGCTATGATTTCAAGGTCACCTGCACCGACGGCGGCTGGGTGCCGGAAAGCGCGCAATGGCCCGAGGTCAGCATCGACATTCCTGTCGGCGCGATGCGCGCCTATGAGTTCACGGCGGACCATCTGGGCGATTGGGCGATCCACTGCCACAAGTCGCACCACACGATGAATGCCATGGGCCACGACGTGCCGACCTTTATCGGTGTCGATAAATCCCAGCTTACCCCCAAGATGCGCAGCTTCAAGCCGGGCTACATGCCGATGGGCACGGCGGGCATGGGGGACATGGGCAAGATGTCGATGGAACTGCCCGAGAACACGATCCCCATGATGAACGGCTGGGGTAAACACGGGCCGATCGAAATGGGCGGCATGTTCTCTGTCGTGAAGGTACGCGACGGCATCGCGCCGGACGATTATTCCGACCCCGGATGGTACGACAACCCCCCCGGCGAGGAAGCCTATGAGTGGACCGGAGAACTACCGGAATTCGCCACGAACAACAGCCCCAAAACGATCCTGACCCCGAAACCAACGCAAAAGGGATAACCCCTTTTGCATCCATATAAAACATTGAAACAATACAGGAAAACACGATGAAAAACCTTCTGATGACCACCGCCTTCGCCATTGCTTTGACCGGCCCTGCCTTTGCGGCGGGTTCCCACTCTGGCGGGCATGGTGACGACCACGCCGACAAGCATGCCGAAATGATGGCAGTGGGCAAACCCGGTACGGCGGCTGACGTCACCCGCACCATCGCTGTCACCATGCGCGAGACCGAAGACGGGGATATGATCTTTGAACCCGACAACTTTGCGTTCGAGCAGGGGGAAACCATCCGCTTTGAGGTCACCAACAAGGGCGAGCTTGAGCATGAATTCGTGATCGATAACGCCGAAGGCAACGCCAAGCACAAGGAAATGATGGCGAAGATGGATATGGAACATGATGACCCCAATTCGGTCCGTCTTGAGGGCGGCCAGTCGGGCGAGGTCATCTGGACCTTTGCCAATGCCGGTACGTTTGAATTCGCCTGCCTGATCCCCGGTCACTATGAATCCGGCATGTACGGCCCCATCGAAGTCAGCGCCAAAGCCGAGGCAGAAACCGAAGCGGCAGAGGTCGTCTATACCAAGGGCACCGTCAAGAAAGTTGACACCAAAGGCGGGAAGGTCACCATCGATCACGGACCTTTGGTCAACCTTGATATGCCCGCGATGACCATGGTGTTTCGCGCCGATGAAACCATGATCGGCAAGCTCTCTGCGGGTCAGAGCATCGAATTCGTCGCAGAGCCCGTCAAAGGCAAGCTGACCGTCGTCGAGTTGAAGTAATCCGCGCGCGGGCTCCGGTCATGTATCGGTGCCCGCCCCATAAGAGGCGAAGACATGAAAACATCGCGTGTATTGCTGTGGGTTGTCCCCTTTGCGTTGCTGACGGCAGCGGCGGGCGGGTGGTATTTCTCGCATCATGATCAACCCGAGACCAGCCCGACCGAGCTTGCGGAGGGTGCCTTGGCACCCGTGAAGGTGCCGGACAGTTTCACCGATCAGGAGCAGCTGGGAAAGCGCGCCTATGATGCGGTTTGCGCGGCCTGCCACGGGGCCAATGGTCAGGGGCAGGACGGCGTCGCACCGCCTTTGGTGCATGTGATCTACGAGCCCAGCCACCACGGCGACCGGGCGTTCCTGCTGGCCGCGCAAAACGGGGTGCGGGGGCATCACTGGCCGTTTGGAAACATGCCTCCCGTCGAAGGGATCACGCAGGCCGATGTGATCGACATTGTGGCCTATATCCGCCGCCTTCAGCGCGAGAACGGGATCGACTAAGCCAAAGGGCCGGGCCCCGAGGTGCGTTACACCCCGGGGGGCCGCGCCGTTTCAGAACATCCGCGAGATCGAGAATTTCACGTTCCGACCCGGTGCCGTGCGGGTCGACAGATGCGGCGTATAGGTTTTGTCGAAAGCGTTCTCCAGCCCGACGCGGAACTGCGTATCCTTGAGGATACCGTTTTGCGGGACATAGGTGGCGCGCAGATTATGGACCCCAAATCCTGCCGAGGTCTCGCCGTCGTCTGTTACGGATGTGTTGCCCACGACCTCCCAGCTCAGGTCAAGCTCTTTGCCGAATTTCTTGCCCACGGTGACCCGCAGACTGTCCGCGGGCAGCAACCGCCAGTCGCCGGAAGAGCCGCCCGGTTCATACTCCGTCCCGCGCACCACATTGGCATTCACGTCAAAGTAAAGACCGGTGTCCAACGCGTAAGAGGCTTCAAGCTCCAGCCCCGAGGTTTCGACCCGGTCCAGCGCCGGTGCAGGCGGGCGTACCCCCGAAACCGAATAGCTGCTGACATCGGTCAAGGTGGTCTCGTAGTAGACGCCCTTGATCGCGAATTGGTCCCCGCTGCGGAACAGATCATGGCGGTCAAACGAGGCGCCGATCTCGTATGTTTCGGCCTTCTCGGATGAGGTGATCGCGGCATCGGTGCCCAGATGGTCGATCATCGGCAGCACTTCGGCTGTCTCTTATACACATCTCCGAGCCCACG
>OJEN01000526.1_pt1 | contig 12388 bp, 13 predicted proteins | sample 1593351 | NCBI WGS metagenome assembly OJEN01 (sample SAMN05416777, study PRJEB24817) | seawater metagenome | isolation source: Sea water | place: Canada:Atlantic | collected 2013-11 | reverse complement strand
CGAGATCTAGTACGGTCTCGTGGGCTCGGAGATGTGTATAAGAGACAGGAATACAGCTGAAAGAACGGCAACGCGAACACCGCAGGGGGTGCCATCCGGTTGGTCAGCAGCCAAAAGAACAGATGCTTGTCACCCATAAAATGATAGCGACTAAATGCATAGGCCGCTGGCAGCGCCACCGCGAGGCTGATCACGGTGTTCATCACCACGTAAATCATCGAATTGACGTAGCCCATGTACCATGACGGATCGGTCAGGATCACCACGTAGTTGCCAAACGTCAGGTCACGTGGCCAAAGCGTAAAGGAATTCAGAATTTCCGTGTTTGTCTTGAGGCTCATGTTCAGCAGCCAGTAGAGCGGCAGCATCAGGAACAGCAGATAAAGCGTCATAACAACGGTAGAACCCTTGAGGCGCAGCCGCCGCTTGGGCGGGCCACCTGCGCTCAGATCACCGGGTATGGTTGCGGTGTCGGTCATCCTTTGCCCTCCTTCGCGTCAAGCGTGGTCATCACAGTGTAGAACACCCATGAGATCAGCAGGATCACCAGAAAATACATCAACGAAAACGCAGCCGCCGGACCCAAATCAAACTGACCCAAAGCCATCTTTACCAGATCAATCGACAGCATCGTGGTAGCGTTTCCGGGGCCACCGCCAGTGACGACAAACGGCTCAGTATAGATCATAAAGCTGTCCATGAACCGCAGCAGAATTGCGATCATCAGCACCCCCGCCATCTTGGGCAGTTCAATGAAACGGAACACGGCCCAGCGGCTGGCCTGATCAATCTTGGCCGCCTGATAATAGGCATCGGGGATCGATTTTAGACCTGCAAAGGCCAACAGTGCGACAAGCGAGGTCCAATGCCACACATCCATCACCACAATGGTGGCCCATGCAGCGATGGTATCTTGGGTGTAATTGTACGAAATCCCAAGTGCATCCAACGTGTACCCCAGAAGGCCGATATCGACCCGGCCAAAGATCTGCCAGATGGTGCCCACCACGTTCCACGGGATGAGCAGCGGTAGCGACATCACGACCAGACAAAAGCTGGACCAGAACCCGCTCTTGGGCATGTTCAGCGCCACGAAGATGCCCAGCGGGATTTCAATCGCCAGAATGATTACTGAGAATGTTACCTGACGCCCCAAGGCATTCCACATCCGTTCGCTCGCCAGCATCTGTTTGAACCACTCGAGCTTGTCGTCAAGCGGATAGAAATCTCCGGCGAAAGCATCCTGCACCGAATAGTTCACCACGGTCATCAGCGGGATCACGGCAGAGAAAGCCACCAGAAGCAGCACGGGCAGCACAAGGAACCAGGCCTTTTGATTGACGGTCTTGTTCATGACGCGGTCCTTTCAGCGAGGGTCAGCGGGAAAGCGGCGGATTGGATCATCTTAGGCCCCCTGCGGCGCAACGCGCCAGCTGTTGGCATAGACATTCACCCCGGCAGGGTCGAAAACAATGCGGTTCATATCCGGCGAAATCTCGGCACCTTCTTCGGCGATCACGTTGATTTCATTGCCATTAAAGTCAGCACGCACGATCTTGTGGCGGCCCACGTCCTCGATCCGCTTGATCGTGACAGGCAGCCCCGCCTCGCCCGTGGCAAGCCGTGTGAATTCGGGGCGCACGCCCAGTTCGACCTTGCCGTCCAGCGGCGCAAAGCCCTGGCCCAAGTCGATCTCGTGGCCGCCAATGACCGCCTTGTCGCCGGTCACCGTCGCGTCGAGCACATTCATACCGGGCGAGCCGATGAAATAGCCCACAAACGTGTGCTGTGGTGTCTCGAACAGCTCTTGCGGGGTGCCCATCTGCACAACGCGGCCGTCATACATGACGACAACCTTATCCGCAAAAGTCAGCGCCTCTGTCTGGTCATGGGTCACATAGATCATCGTGTGACCGAATTCATGGTGCAGTGATTTCAACTGCGTGCGCAGCTCCCACTTCATATGGGGGTCGATCACGGTCAGCGGCTCGTCGAACAGCAGCGCGTTCACGTCCTCGCGCACCATCCCCCGCCCGAGCGAGATTTTCTGCTTCGCATCCGCCGTCAACCCACGCGCCTTGCGGTTCAGCATGTCTTCCATGCCGATCATCCCCGCGATCTGCTGCACGCGCTGCGCGACATAGGCCGCATCCGCACCCCGGTTGCGCAGCGGGAACGCCAGATTGTCGCGCACGGTCATCGTATCATAGACCACCGGAAACTGGAAAACCTGCGCGATGTTGCGCTTGGTCGTGGGGTCGTTGGTCACGTCACGGTCGTTGAACAGGATGCGGCCCTGACTGGGGTGCAGCAGGCCCGAGATGATGTTCAGCAACGTGGATTTCCCGCAGCCCGACGCCCCCAAAAGCGCATAGGCTTCGCCGTCCACCCAATCGTGGTTCAGCTCTTTCAGCGCAAAGTCATCTTCGCTGGTGGGGTTGGGCAAATAGGAATGCGCCAGGTTATCAAGGGTGATTTTTGCCATTGGTCCGGTCCTCCCTCAGGCCGCTGCCGCATAGGATGCGGGGGCCACGGATGTGCCGTCTTCGGCAAAGATGTAAACATGTGTCGGGTCAAGATAGACGTTCAGCGGAGCCCCGATCTTGAGGTCTTTGACCCCGTGCACCAGACCGACCCAGTTTTCACCGTGGTGATCAAGGTGGATAAAGGTTTCCGACCCTGTGATCTCGGTCACGTTCAGCTTGCCCGCAAACTCCAGCGCGTCGTCAGATTGCTTGGACAGTTCAAGGTGGTTCGGGCGGAAGCCCGCAACATAGCTGCCATCGGCCACGGTCTTGAAGTTCCCGAAGGTCGCGACCGTGTTGCCATCGCCAAAGGTCAGCGTGTCGCCGGCCTTGGTGATGTTGAGGAAGTTCATCGGCGGATCAGAGAAGACGCGCGCGGTCGTGGCATCGACGGGCTGGCGGTAGACCACGGGGGTCAGGCCGAACTGCGTGATGCGCCCTTCCCACAATGTGGCAGTGTGCCCGCCCAGCAAAAGCGCCTCTTCGGGTTCGGTCGTGGCATAGACGAAGATCGACCCTGCTTCTTCAAAGATTTTCGGAATCTCGGCCCGCAGCTCTTCGCGCAGTTTGTAATCGAGGTTCGCCAATGGCTCGTCCAGCAACACTAGCCCCGCATCCTTGACCAAAGCCCGTGCAAGCGCGCAGCGTTGCTGCTGCCCGCCCGACAGTTCCAGTGGCTTGCGGTCTAGCATCGGCGTCAACTGCATCAGATCGGCGGCCTTGCGCACGGCGCTGTCGATCTCGTCCTTGGATTTGCCCAGCAATCGCATGGGGCTCGCGATGTTGTTATAGACGGTCATCGACGGGTAGTTGATGAACTGCTGATACACCATCGCCACACCGCGATCCTGTACGCGCATGCCGGTGACATCCTCGCCGTTCCAGATCACCTTGCCGGTGTTGGGCACATCCAGCCCTGCCATCAACCGCATCAGGGAGGTCTTGCCCGCAGATGTCGGCCCCAGCAGCACGTTCATGGTGCCGGACTGCAGCTCAAGATCTGTCGGATGAATATGCGTCTGGCCGTTTACGACCTTGGACACGCCTTGCAAAACGAGCGACATGTTCCTCTCCCCTTCACGCGCCAGTGGCGGCTGTAGTGTTGTCGGCGGGCGTGGCGGTGGTTTCCACCATCCATGCTTCCAACGTGTTCAATTCATCCGCGTCAAGCCGCAGGCCCAGTTTGGACCGGCGCCAGATGATGTCGTCAGCGGTGCGGGCAAATTCCTTGTCGATCAGCCACTTGGCCTCACGCTCGGTCAGGGTCGCGCCGAAATCACGCCCCAGATCTGCCGCGGTTTGCGCGTCGCCCAAGACATCAAATGCCTCGCGCCCATAGGCTTTGACCAGACGATCCGCCCAACGTTGGGTCAAAAAGCCGTAGCGGTCCTGCAACTCTTTTTTCAACGCCGCCACGCCGTCTACCGGAAAATCGCCGCCAGGCAAGGCGACACCCGCCGTCCAGGGTTTGGCGTCATTGGCGAAATAGGGCTGGATCTTCTCTAGCGCGCTTTCGGCCAAACGGCGGTAGGTGGTGATCTTGCCGCCAAAGACGTTCAGCACCGGCGCACCGGCGGATGTGTCGACCTTCAGCACATAGTCCCGCGTCGCCGCCGTGGCAGAGCTCGCCCCGTCGTTATACAGCGGGCGTACGCCGGAGTAGGTCCAGACGATATCGTCGGTGGTGATCTGCTTTTTCAGGTATTTGGACGCAAAACGCACGAGGTAATCCTGCTCCTCAGGGGTGCAGACCGGCTTTTCAGACACATCCGTGTGGTCGGCATCTGTGGTGCCGATCAAGGTAAAATCTGTCTCGTAAGGAATGGTAAAGATGATACGCCCGTCTTCGCCTTGGAAGAAGTAGCATTTGTCGTGCTCATACAGCTTGGGCGTCACGATATGGCTGCCCCGCACCAGCCGCACCCCTTCCGAGGAATTGATGCGCACGGTGTTGCGGATCACGTTTTCCACCCACGGCCCACCGGCGTTGACCAGCATCTTGGCCTGTACCACGCGTTGGGGGCCGCCGTCTTTCGGTTCCAGCGTGACCTGCCACATGCCGTCGACCTGCTCGGCAGAGACGACCTTGGTGCGGGTGTTGATCCGCGCACCACGGGCTTGGGCGTCACGGGCGTTCAATACCACCAGACGGCTGTCTTCGATCCAGCAGTCGGAATACTCATAGGCCTTTTCGAACTTGTCCTGCAGCGGTGCCCCCTCGGGGGCCTGGGTCAGATCGACCGCGGTCGTCCCCTTGAGGATCTGCCGCCCGCCCAGATTGTCATACATGAACAGACCCAAGCGGATCAGCCACGCAGGGCGACGCCCCTTCATCCACGGCATGAACACGTTGAGCAGCTTTGAGGTGGGCGTATCCCCCTCGAACCGCATATCCTTATGATAAGGCAGCACAAACCGCATCGGCCAAGAGATATGCGGCATCGCTTTCAGCAGGGTTTCGCGTTCGATCAACGCCTCGCGGACAAGGCGGACCTCCCAGTATTCCAGATAGCGCAACCCGCCGTGAAACAGCTTGGTCGAGGCCGAGGAGGTCGCCGAGGCCAGATCGTTCATCTCTGCCAGCTCGACGGTAAACCCACGGCCCACGGCGTCGCGTGCAATGCCGCAGCCGTTGATCCCTCCGCCGATCACAAAGAGATCGACGCTGTGTTCTGTTTCAAGCTGGCTCAATGAAGCCTCCCCGCATCATTTTCGCGTCTCGCAGCTAGGTTTGCGGGACGTCGTGACAAAAGACACCAAGCCCCTTCGTTTTTCAAGATCGAACGTTCGTTTCTTTTCGTTTTCGACTATAGCCTTGATTTTAGGCGCATTAATCCTTCGCCTGACGCGCATTTCTGCGCCTTACAGACGATATACCACGATTCGCGGCCTTGACGTGCTTCGCTTTCCGTAGATTGTAAGTTTTGGTCGGGCGTGCAGAAACCTTGGGCATCCCCAGCCAAAGACGGGGGGATCTATGTCAAATTTCAGACAGCGCGAGATTTTGGAGCTGGCGCGCAAGGACGGCAAAGTCACCGTCGACGGGCTGGCAGAGGCGTATAACGTCACCGTGCAGACCATCCGCCGCGACCTGTCCGAGCTTGCTGAAAGCGGCAAGCTGGAACGGGTGCATGGCGGCGCGGTGATCCCGTCGGGGGTGGTGAATATCGTCTATGACGAACGCCGCCGCCTGAACGAGGAAGGCAAACGCGCCATCGCCGAACATTGCGCGCAGGCTATACCGCATGGGGCGTCGGTGTTCATGAACATCGGCACCAGTACCGAGGCAGTCGCGCAGGAAATGCTGCATCACGAAAACCTGCTGGTGGTGACAAACAACCTCAACATCGCCAATATCCTCGCCGCCAACCAAAGCTGCGAGATCATCCTGACAGGCGGCGTCTTGCGCCGCGCGGATGGCGGCATGGTGGGCGGGCTGACTGCCGAGATGGTCAAGCAGTTCAAGTTCGATTTCTCGGTTCTGGGCTGCTCTGCCATTGATGCGGATGGCGATCTGCTGGATTTCGACGGGCAAGAGGTGCTGGTCAGCCGGTCCGCCATCGGGCGGTCACGCACGGTGATGGTCGTGGCCGACCACCTGAAGTTCCAGCGCAAGGCCCCGCTGACGATCTGTTCGCTGCGCGATGTGAACACGCTGTTCACCGACCACCACCTACCCGATGCGCTGAAGGCGGAGTGCGCGGGCTGGGGCACCTCGGTTGTGACGGCCTGACCAAAACATGGACAGAACCCCATGAAGCAGCATGACTCGCGCGGCTGGCTTTTTGTCGCCCCCGCCTGCCTCTTGCTGGGGGTGGTCGGGCTGATCCCGCTGATCACCGTCATCAACTATTCGTTCTTCGAGATTTTCACCCTGCAATCGCGCTTCTGGATCGGCACCGAATGGTTTCGCGACCTGATCACCGCCCCGCGTTTCTGGGCGAGCTTCGGGCGCAGCGCGCTGTTCTCGACCTTCGTGCTGTGCATCCAGATCCCGCTGGGGATCGCGCTGGCCCTGTGCATCCCGCGCGGACGGATCTGGGCGGGGGCGGCCTTGGCTGTGCTGTCGCTGCCGCTGCTGGTACCTTGGAATATGATCCCTGCGCTCTGGCTGAGCCTGATGAACGACGACACAGGCATTTTGGGGCAGTGGCTGGCGGGCTACGGCTGGCCCGCCGCGTGGAAGGACAGCGCCGTGCTGACATGGGTGGTGATCTTGGCAATGGACACGTGGCATTGGACCAGCCTTGTGGTCATCCTCGCCTATAGCGCGCTGACCACGATCCCCGACCCGCTTTATCAGGCGCCCGCCATCGATGGGGCGCGCCCGTGGCAGGTGTTTCGCCATATACAGCTGCCGCGGTTGCAGCACGTATTGCTCATGGCGGTGCTGCTGCGGTTCATGGACAGTTTCATGATCTACACCGAGGCCTTTCCGATCAATGCCGGCGGCCCGGCCGAGGCCAGTCTGTTCCTCGCCGTCGATCTGGGCGAGGAGATCAAGGCGTTCAACTACGGCCCCTCGGCCGCGCGGTCGGTGCTATATTTTCTGATCGTGCTGTCGGTGGCATGGGTCTTTACCAAGGTGCAGGCCAAGCTTGACGATCCCAAACCGGGGGTGCCGTGATGATACCGCGTCGGGCATGGCCCGTGATCAAACTGGCGCTGCTGGGGGCGTTCATCCTCTTTACTATCCTGCCGCTGGTGCAGATGACGGTGCTGAGCTTTACCGCGACGCTGGCGCAGGACGGGCTGAGCCTGGGCGAGACGACGCTGCGCAATTATCGCGCCATCTGGGCCGACCCGAGCTTGCGCGCGGCCTTTGGCAATTCAGTCGCCTATGTGCTGATCAATATCGCGATCACCATCCCCGTCGCCCTGCCCGCGGCCTTTGCCTTTGCGCGGCTGTCGTTTCTGGGGGACAAACACCTGTTCTTCAGCTTCATCGCCTTTCGCATCACCCCGCCGGTAGTGCTGACCCTGCCGATCTTCCAGCTTTTTTCGGTGCTTGGCATCGTCAACTCGGTCACCGGCATCGCGCTGGCCCATTGTCTGTTCAACCTGCCGGTATCGATCTGGATTCTGCAGGGCTTCATCGCCGCCGTCCCGCGCGAGATGGACGAGACGGCGTTTCTGGATGGCTATTCGCGCCCCCGCTACATCTGGAAAATCCTGCTACCGCAGATCGCGCCCGGCATCGCGGTGACTGCGTTTTTCTGTTTTATGTTCAGTTGGGTAGAAGTCGTCTTTGCCCGCATCCTGACCACCACCAACGCCAAGCCGATCTCTATGGCGCTCAGCGCGATGTTCGGCTTTCAGACCGATATCGGGATGGTCATGGCCTTTACGCTGACATCTATGTTGCCCGGCGCATTGCTGCTGTTTGCCATGTGCAATCATCTGTCCCGCGGGTTCAAGGTCGGGCGGGTCTAGAGCCCGCCTCCCCTTCAAGGCTACCCGCGTGCCGCCTGACGCGAGGTGCGGCGCGTCACCAGCAAACGGTTGATGAAGGCGAGGACAAAGATCACCGTCAGGATCAACACGATTGTCGGCGCCGGTGCGCTATCCAGAAAGAAGCTGGCGTAGACGCCCGCGAACATCGACAACAGGCAGACCAGCACAGATACGATCAGCATCGGGCCAAAGCTGCGCACCACCAGAAAGGCAATCGCCCCCGGTGTGACCAGCAACGCCACCGCAAGGATCAGCCCCGTCGCCGTCAGCGTCGCCACGATGGTCAGCGACAACACCGCCAGCAACCCATAGTGCAAGAACCCCGTGTGCAGCCCGCTGGCCTGCGCCTGTGCGGGGTCAAAGGCGTGCAGCAGCAGATCTTTCCACTTGAGCACCAGAAACGCCGTCACAAAGGCCGAGATCAGCCCCGCCGTCCAAAGATCCTGCACGCCGACGCCCAGCATATTGCCGAACAACACGTGATCCAGATGCTGGTTCGTGGTGATCGAGGTGTACATGATGATGCCGATCCCGAACATGCCCGAAAAGACGACCCCCATCACGGTGTCCTGTTTGATCCGGCTATTGTAGCTCAGGTATCCGGTAAGCATCGCGCAGGACATGCCCGCGGCAAAGGCCCCTACAATCAACGGCAAACCCGTAATCCAGGCCAGCACGACCCCCGGCAGGACCGCATGGCTGACGGCATCGCCCATCAAGGCCCAGCCCTTGAGCACGAGAAAGCATGACAGCAACGCCGTCGGCGGGGCGACCAGCAGGACGATCCAGAAAGCGTTCTGCATGAAGGGAAACTGGAAGGGAAACAGCAACGTCTCGATCATGGGGCCACCCCGTCTCGCAAGGATTTGAGCGCCGCCGCAGCCTTGCGCCGCGCGGCCAGCACACCGTGTTTGGGCGCAAAGATAAAGGCCAGCAGGAAGATCGCGGTTTGCAGTGTGACGATCACCCCGCCCGTGGCACCGTCCAGAAAATAGCTGGCATAGGCCCCCAGAAAGCTGGTGATCGTGCCGATCAGCACCGATACGATGATCAGCCGTGGGAAACGGTCACACAGCAGATAGGCCGTCGCCCCCGGTGTCACGACCATGGCGATCACCAGAAAGGCCCCGACGGTCATCATCGCCGCCACCACCGCCGCCGACAGCAGCATGAAGAACACCGCCTTCAACAGCTCGGGCCGCAACCCGATGGAGCGTGCGTGGTTTTCGTCAAAGAAGGTGACCATCAGGTCTTTCCACTTCAGCAGCAGCACGGTCAGACAGACGACCCCGATGATCGCCAACTGCACGATATCCTGCGGCGCGATGGCAAGGATATTGCCCATAATGATGGTCTGGATGCTGACCGACATGGGCGATAGCGACACCATGAACAGGCCCAAGCCGAAAAAAGCGGTAAAGATGATGCCAATGATCACGTCGATCTTCAGCCCCGACCGCCCCGACAGAAACAGCATCGCCCCCGCCGCCATACCGCCCGCCAGAAACGCGCCAAGCGCAAAGGGCAGCCCCAGCATATAGGCCCCCGCCACACCGGGCACGACAGAATGGCTTAACGCGTCGCCGATCAGCGACCAGCCCTTGAGCATCAGATAGCACGACAAAAAGGCGCAAACCGCCCCCACCATCGCCGACACCCACATGGCGTTGAACATATAGTCATAGCTGAACGGCTCTAGCAGCAGGTCGATCATGTGTCGTCCTCGGAGGTGTCGATGCGTTCGCCGTAATGCACGAAGGGGCGTTCGTCGTCGGTGATGATCCGCAGCTCGCGCCCGTCGTCATCATCGTGCAGGTCTTGCCCCCCAAGGGTAAAGTGCCGCAGCACCCCGCCAAAAGCCGTTTCCAGATTGTCATGGGTAAAGACCGTTTCCGTCGGGCCATAGGCCAGCACCGTGCCCTTGACCAAGACGGTCCGGTCACAGAATTCCGGGACAGAGCCCAGATTATGCGTCGACACCAGCATCACCCGTCCTTCGTCGCGCAACTCTCGCAGCAGGTCGATGATCTGGTCCTCGGTCTTTACGTCTACGCCGGTAAAGGGTTCGTCCAGCAGGATCACCTGCCCGTTCTGCGCCAAGGCGCGCGCCAGAAAAACGCGTTTGCGCTGCCCGCCGGACAGTTCTCCGATCTGGCGGTGGCGGAAATCGGTCATATTGACGCGGCGCAGGGCATCGTCCACCGCGGCATGATCGGCGGCTTTGGGACGGCGCAGAAACCCCATATGCCCATAGCGCCCCATCATTACCACATCCTGCACCAGCACCGGAAAGGCCCAATCGACCTCTTCTGACTGCGGGACATAGGCCACAAGGTTTTCTCGCAACGCCTGTTTGACGGTCTTGCCCAGCAGGGTGATCTGCCCCTGCGCGGCGGGCACAAAGCCCATGATCGCCTTGAACAGCGTGGATTTCCCCGCCCCGTTCACCCCGACCAACGCCGTGATCGTACCGCGCGGGATCTCGAAGCTGGCATCATAAAGCGCGGTGTGGCCGTTGCGATAGGTCACGGTCACATCTGTGGCCTTGATGCCGATCGCATCGGGCGCAAGGCTGACATCTGAGATCGTCGTGGGGGCGGGGTGCATAGCGGTATCCATTTACTTCAGGCCTGCATCCAGCCCGTCCGCGACAGTCTGCGAGGTGACGCGCAGCAAGTCCAGATAGCTTGGCACGGGGCCCTCGGCGGTGCTGAGGCTATCGACATAAAGCACACCACCATAGGCCGCGCCGGTTTCCCGCGCGACCTGCTTTGCAGGCGAGGTATTCACCGTGCTCTCACAGAAAACGACCGGAATATCATTGTCGCGCACGGAATCGATGACTTTGCGCACCTGCTGCGGCGTGCCGGTCTGGTCGGCGTTCATCGGCCAGAGGTACAGCTCTTTCATCCCGAAATCCCGCGCGAGGTAGCTGAACGCCCCTTCACAGGTCACCAGCCAACGCTGGTCTTCGGGGATCTGCGCAATCCGGTCCCGCAGGGGCGTGATCGTATCGCGGATTTCCTGTTTATAGCTTTCAGCGTTGGCGGCATAGGTCGCCGCATTGTCAGGGTCGTGTTCGGCAAAAGCTGCCGCGATATTGTCGACGTAGATCAGCGCGTTATCCAGCCCCATCCAGGCGTGGGGGTTCGGCTTGCCCTCATACTCCCCCTCCCCGATAGAGATCGGCTCCACCCCGTCGGTCAGCGTGGCCGACGGAATATCCCCGAGGTTCGAGATGAACTGCTCGAACCACAGCTCTAGGTTCATGCCGTTCCACAGGATCAGATCGGCATCCACCGCGCCCACGATATCGCGCGGGGTGGGCTCGTAACCGTGGATTTCGGCACCGGGCTTGGTGATCGATACCACCTCTGCCGCATCGCCGCCCACCTGCTGCGCCATATCGGCAAGAACCGTAAAGGTCGTGACGACTTTGAAATCAGCCGCAACCGCAGGCACGCCTGCCATCGCCGCAACACCAAGAACCGGAGCAAAAACCGACGCCAGCACATTCTTTCTCATTCTGTTCCTCCAAGGAGCAATGCGTTCGCTAGATGTAAATGCGAATTAGTCGCATATGTCAAACATGCAAATAAGAATAGGTCGCATAAACTTGCGGGCAAGATGAATCTTGCGTAACAAGAAGGCAGACGAGAAAGGACATCGGTTTGACCCACAGCGCTGATTACAAGCAATTGCTGCGTGAAGCGGGCCTGCGGGTCACGCCACAGCGCACAACCATCGTATCGCTGCTGTCGGAAACCGACGATCACCCCAATGTCGAAGACCTGTATGAAAAGGCACGCAGGCTGGATGACACCGTGTCAGTCGCCACGGTCTATCGCACGATGTCAGTGCTTGAAAACGCGGGGCTGGTGCGCAAACTGGTGCTGGATGATGCCCCTGCCCGCTACGAGATGATGCCCCACACGGACCACGACCATCTGGTCGATGTCGACAGTGGGGATCTGGTGGAAATTCCAGGGATCGAGATCGCGACGCTGCTGGATCGTGTCGCAGCCGAGATGGGCTATGAGCTGGTCAGCCACCACACGGTCATTCGCGCCCGCAAGCTTTAGGTCTGCGTCTGATCCGCAAGCGATCTGACCATCGCCGCCGCACCGGCCGAGATCGTGCGCAGGATCACCTCGTCCGGGATGTCACGGATCAGCCAGTCGCGCATCGGGCCAAAGGCTGACAGGAACACCATCAGATTGGCAACGATATCAAGCCGTTGATCGTCGCTGTGCGTCCCCAGACGCGGGGCAAGCTGGTCCGCCAGATCCTTCATCACGGCAAACTCGCGCGCGTGCAGGGCGCGGCGGTCTTCGGCCTGCATATGCGGCACGCACCGATCTGTCTCTTATACACATCTCCGAGCCCACGAGACCGTACTAGATCTCGTA
>OJEN01000520.1_pt1 | contig 12495 bp, 13 predicted proteins | sample 1593351 | NCBI WGS metagenome assembly OJEN01 (sample SAMN05416777, study PRJEB24817) | seawater metagenome | isolation source: Sea water | place: Canada:Atlantic | collected 2013-11 | reverse complement strand
TAGTACGGTCTCGTGGGCTCGGAGATGTGTATAAGAGACAGGTTGATGGCGGGCCTGCTGCTTGCCGATAAAACCGCCAGCGTCGAGGATAAGATCAAGGAAGCCCGCGCCGAACTGGCAGAGCGTGACGCAGAGCTTGCAAGCCTGCGCAATGTCGTGGTGGAGCCCGAGCGGATCGAGGTGCCTGTCATCCCGCAAAGCGTCACCGACAGCCTTGCCGAAATGGCCGCCCGCGCCGAAGCCTTGGCGAGCGAGATCGAAGACAAGGCTCAAGACGGGGTCCGAGACAAGGCCCAAGACGGGGCCCAGTGACCCCGCCGCGCGCAATCGCATTCGGGGCCGCGGCCGCGTGGTGGCTCGGGGTAGGGGGCGGCGCTTTGGCGCAGGCCATGCCGGTCACCACCACCTATATCTGCGAGCGCGGGGTCGAGGTGCCGGCTTCCTATACCACCCCCGAACAGGGGGAGGCGACGGCTGTGCTTTATGTGGAAAACCGCATGGTCACGCTGGTCCGGACCCGCGCGGCATCAGGGGCGCGCTATGCATGGCCCTCGGACGGTTCTGGCTATGTCTGGTGGACCAAGGGGGACGGCGCGACGCTATTCTGGCATGATGCGGCGGCGGGTGAGGATGTCACGCTCTACGCGGCGTGTCAGGCACAGTAACACGATCTATGCAGGGCGTGCGCCGGTGTGCGTGGCGCGGTTCGGGTGCCCCTTGATCCAAGGCGCACCCGTTTCTTATCAGCCGATCGTTAGCCGTTGGCTTCGCGGATCTTGTCAGCGGCTTCTTTGTCGAAGGCGACGCCGTTGTCTTCCAGCAGCGTGTCCAGCTCGCCCGACAGCATCATTTCGGTGATGATGTCACAGCCGCCGACGAATTCGCCTTTGACGTAAAGCTGCGGGATGGTGGGCCAGTCAGAGAAATCCTTGATCCCCTGACGCAGCTCTTCGTCGGCCAATACGTTCACGTCGGTGTAGTCGACATTCATATAGTTCAACACGCCCGCCACACGGGACGAGAACCCGCACTGCGGCATCGTCTTGTTGCCCTTCATGAACAGCACAACGTGGTTGGCGGTGATGGTTTCCTGAATTTGCGTCTTTGCGTCGGTCATTTCGATTTGTCCTTTGGTATAAAGCGTTTCGCGTATTCTTGAGGGTCGCGGGGGATGCGGTAGTTGGTCTGATGTCCGCCGCCGCCGCCACCCGAATGATAGGTCGCGTCAATTTCGTGATAGCCCTTGCCCGGCTTTGATCCGCGTTCGGTGTCGCGTGTGTGTTTCAGCGCCTGTAGGCCGCGCAGAACCGCCACGATCAGCACCAAAACGCTGAGGATCAGGACCAGGATCGGGTCCACCGGATCAATCCGGTGCTTTGGTTGTCAGCGCCAGCGCGTGCAAATCGCCGTTCGATCCATCCATCCGGCCCTTGAGCGCGGCATAGACGGCACGTTGCTGTTGCACACGGTTCTGGCCACGGAAACTTTCGTCGATGATCATCGCGGCCATATGCACGCCGTCATTGCCTTCGACGGTGATCTTGGCGTTTGGAAAGGTCTCGCGCAGCAGGTCTTCGATTTCGCGGGCTTGCATGGGCATGTGTGGGGCGCTCCGTCTGGCATGTCATTGCCCAAGATGTAGTAGTGTGCAGGGCGGCGTGCAAGTTATCTCCCCGTTATCTGATTGAGCGGGGGCATGGGACGCCCTACATATGAACAGTCGCCGCCGCGACAAGGTAAGGAGACCACCCGCCATGGAGATTTTCGAGAACGCACCGGAACGCGCCTATGCTTGGGCACAAGCGGGTCGAGGGGCCGCGCTGGCCACGGTGGTGGAGACATGGGGCTCTGCCCCGCGACGGGTGGGTGCGCAGCTGGCCATCGCCGCGGATGGCGAGATGCAGGGCTCTGTCTCGGGCGGTTGTGTCGAGGGGGCCGTGGTGGTCGAGGCGCTTGAGGCGATCGAGGACGGCACGCCGCGTTTGCTGGAATATGGCGTCAGTGATGGCGACGCCTTTGCCGTGGGGCTGGCCTGCGGCGGAAAGATTCGCGTGTTGGTCGAACCTGTGGGTGAAAAGGCGATGCCGTTTGACGTTCTGGGCGACCTCGTCCGCGCCCGCGCCGCGCGCCAGCCCGTGGCTTATCAGGTGCCGCTGTCGGGCGGGGTGGGGCGCTTGGTCACGGGCGGCTATGCTGACCGCTTTCGCATGGACCGTTCCGGCGTTGAAGAGGATGGCGATACATTTGTCGCGATCCACAACCCGCCGCTGCGGCTGGTTATCGTCGGGGCGGTCCACATCGCGCAAGCCTTGGTGCCCATGGCGCAGGTCGCGGGCTTTGACGCCGTGGTCATCGATCCGCGCGAGGCCTTTGGCTCGCAAGCGCGTTTTCCCGATGCACAGGTGATCAACGACTGGCCGGACGCGGCGATGAACACCGTCGGCGTTGATACCCGCAGTGCCGTTGTGCTGCTGACCCATGACCCCAAACTGGACGACCCCGCGCTGCATATCGCACTCCGGTCCGACGCCTTCTATGTCGGGGCGCTCGGATCGAAACGCACCCATGCCTCCCGCGTGGCACGGCTGGAAGAGGCGGGCTTTACCGCCGCCGACATCGCGCGCATCAAGGGCCCTGTCGGGCTGGACATCGGGGCCGCCAGCCCGCCCGAGATCGCGGTGTCAATCCTGTCGCAGATGATCCAAGCCCTGAGAAAACCGTGAAGTTCGGCCCCATCGACACGGCGCAGGCCGAGGGTGCCGTGCTGGCCCATTCCATCGCACTGCCCTCGGGCCGTTTGCGCAAGGGGTTACGGCTAGAGCCCGCCCATCTGGCCGAGCTTCGGGCAGAGGGCATCGATAGCATCATCGTGGCGCAGCTCGCGTCAGGGGATGTGGATGAAAACACCGCCGCGGCACAGGTGGCGCAGGCCGTGCTGGCGGCGCATCCCCATCTGACAATGTCTCGCGCCTTTACCGGTCGCGTGAACCTGCTGGCCGATGGGCCGGGGGTGGCGCAGCTGGATGTGAGCGCGCTTGAAGCGTTGAACGCCGTGCACCCGATGATCACGCTGGCCACGGTCCCGCCGTTCCAGCAGATGGCCGCGGGGGGCATGGTGGCGACGATCAAGATTATCTCTTACGCCGTTGCGCAAAGCGATCTTACCGCCGCCTGTGATGCCGGACGCGGCGCGATCCGGCTGGTGCCGCCGCAAATCAAGGACGCGACGCTGATCATCACAGAGATTGACGGCGGCGCGGGCGACAAGGGGAAAAAGGCCATCGCAGACCGGCTTTCTGCGCTGGATGTGGATCTGAAAAAAGTCGTCATGGTCCCGCATGAGGTCACCGCCCTGCGCGATGCCATTGCCGTGGCGGATACGGCGCTGACGCTGATCCTCACCGGCTCTGCCACCTCTGACATTGATGACGTGGCCCCGCAGGCCCTGCGCGCCGCGGGCGGAGAGGTCTCGCACTTTGGCATGCCGGTTGACCCGGGTAATCTGCTGTTTCTGGGGCAGATGGGCGATACGCCGGTGATCGGCCTGCCGGGCTGCGCGCGCTCTCCTGCGTTGAATGGGGCGGATTGGGTGCTGTCGCGGGTGATCTGCGGCATAGAGGTATCCCCGCGCGATATCGCCCGCATGGGGGTGGGCGGCTTGCTGAAAGAGATCGCCACCCGTCCGCAACCAAGACGCGGTTGACCGACCCTGACGCAAGGCCCGTCGCCGCGCCGCACCCGCGAAGTTCAACCCCTGCGAAAAATTTCTGTTCTCAACGCCGCTTTGGCGTGCTTAACTCGACCCAACACATGACATAAAACGGGAGGAACATCATGACCGAGGTCAAAATGACCGTGAACGGCAAACCTGCATCCGGTGCCGTCGAAGGGCGCACGTTGCTGGCGTCATTCCTGCGCGAAAACCTGAGCCTGACCGGCACGCATATCGGCTGCGACACCAGCCAGTGCGGGGCCTGCGTGGTTCATGTCAACGGAGAGGCGGTCAAGGCCTGCACCATGCTCGCGGTCGAAGCGGACGGGGCCGAGGTCAAGACGATCGAATCCATGGCCAACCCCGATGGATCGCTGACAGTGATCCAACAGGCGTTTCAGGACCACCACGGGCTGCAATGCGGCTTTTGTACACCGGGCATGATCATGTCCGCCTCGGCGCTGCTGAAAGACAACCCTAAGCCGACCGAGGCAGAGGTCCGGCACTATCTGGACGGCAATATCTGCCGCTGCACCGGTTACCATAACATCGTCAAGGCGATCATGGCCGCATCCGGTCAGGACGTCAGCGCGCTGGCTGCCGAATAACCACCGTGCGACGTGCGGCCCTGTTGATGCAGGGGCGGGAGGACACGGCGCACCCATCCTGAAAACCGCGCTTTCCCACGCAAACGGGGAACCGCAGCAACCCATAGATTGACGACATAAGAATAAAGCCAAACGCAAGAGCCACATACGACGGTACGGACCCGATCCGTGCCCCATAGGGAGGAATTGACCATGCCAAAGGACGGCGGAATTGGTGCCAGCAGCAAGCGGCGCGAGGATATCCGGTTTTTAACCGGTGAGGGGAATTATACCGACGATATCAACCTGCACGGACAGGCGCATGTGTTCTTTCTGCGCTCGGATATCGCCCATGGGGTGCTGAATTCGGTCGATACCTCCGCGGCAGAGGGGATGCCGGGGGTCGTGAAGATCTTTACCGGTGCCGATTTCGCCGAGGTCGGGTCGATCCCCTGCGGCTGGCAGGTCACGGATAAGCATGGCGAGCCCATGCAAGAGCCGCGTCACCCCGTGCTGGCCGAAGGCAAGGTCCGACATGTGGGCGAACCGATTGCGGCTGTCGTGGCGGAAACCCTGTCGCAGGCCCGCGATGCGGCAGAGGCGATCGTCGTCGATATCACCGATCTGCCCGCCGTCGTCGATATGAAGCAGGCCGTGCAGGAAGGCGCGCCCAAGGTTCATGACGATCTGACCTCGAACCTCTGCTACGATTGGGGCTTTGTCGAAGAGAATAAGGCAGCCGTGGACAAGGCCTTTGACGACGCGGCCCATGTCACGACGCTGGAACTGGTCAACAACCGTCTGGTCGCCAATCCGATGGAGCCGCGCGTCGCCGTCGGCGACTATGCACGCGGGACAGGCGATCATACGCTTTACACCACCAGCCAGAACCCCCATGTGATCCGCCTGCTGATGGGGGCCTTTGTTCTGGGCATCCCCGAACACAAGCTGCGCGTCGTGGCCCCCGATGTGGGCGGCGGTTTCGGCACCAAGATTTTCCACTATCAGGAAGAGGCGTTCTGCACCTTTGCCGCCAAAGCCTGTAACCGTCCGGTGAAATGGACCTCCAGCCGGTCCGAGGCCTTTATGTCCGACGCCCACGGGCGCGACCATGTGACCAAGATCCAGATGGCGCTGGACGCAGAGAATAACTTTACCGCGCTGCGCACGGACACTTACGCGAATATGGGGGCTTATCTGTCGACCTTCGCGCCGTCGGTGCCCACATGGCTGCACGGCACCTTGATGGCGGGCAACTACAAGACGCCGCTGATCTATGTGAACGTAAAGGCCGTGTTTACCAATACCGTGCCCGTCGATGCCTATCGCGGCGCGGGCCGGCCGGAGGCAACCTATCAGCTGGAACGGCTGGTGGATAAATGCGCCCATGAGCTTGGGGTCGACCCGATTGCGCTGCGGCGGCAGAATTTCATCACCGAATTCCCCTATGCCACGCCGGTCGCGGTGGAATATGACACGGGCGATTATGTGGCCACGATGGACAAGCTTGAAGAGATCGCCGATTTCGCCGGTTTCGACGCGCGCCGCAAGGAAAGCGAGGCCAAGGGCAAGCTGCGTGGGTTCGGCGTGAACTGCTATATCGAGGCGTGCGGCATCGCGCCCTCGAACCTTGTGGGGCAGCTTGGCGCGCGGGCGGGTCTGTATGAATCCGCCACCGTGCGGGTCAATGCCACGGGCGGTCTGGTCGTGATGACCGGCAGTCACAGCCACGGGCAGGGGCATGAAACCGCCTTCCCGCAGGTGATCGCCGAGATGATCGGTATCCCCGAAGAGATGGTCGAGATCGTGCATGGCGACACGGCCAACACCCCGATGGGGATGGGCACCTACGGGTCACGCTCCCTCGCGGTTGGCGGGTCGGCCATGGTCCGCGCAACAGAAAAGATCATCGCCAAGGCGACCAAGATCGCGTCGCACCTGCTGGAAGCCTCGGAAGGGGATATCGAGCTGAAAGACGGGGCCTTTACCGTGGCAGGAACGGATAAATCCGTTGCTTGGGGGGATGTGACCCTGGCTGCCTATGTGCCGCACAACTATCCGCTTGAGGATATCGAACCGGGTCTGGAAGAGACGGCTTTCTACGATCCGTCGAACTTTACCTATCCGTCCGGTGCCTATGCCTGCGAGGTCGAGTTGGACCCCGAAACCGGCCATGTCACCATTGACCGTTTTGCGGCGGCGGATGACTTTGGCAATATCGTCAACCCGATGATCGTGAGCGGTCAGGTCCACGGCGGGATTGCACAGGGCATCGGGCAAGCGCTGATGGAGAATTGCGCCTATGACAGCGACGGTCAGTTGCTCAGCGCGTCCTACATGGATTACGCGATGCCACGGGCCAGCGATCTGCCGTTCTATACCGTTGACCATTCGTGCCAGACGCCCTGCACGCACAACCCCTTGGGCGTGAAAGGCTGCGGTGAGGCAGGGGCCATTGGGTCGCCGCCTGCGGTGGTGAATGCGGTGTTGGACGCCATGCGATCGGGCGGTAAGGATGTCGGGCATATCGACATGCCTGTCACACCGGCGCGGGTTTGGGCGGCGATGAACGGATAAGACGGTTGGGGCAGGTGCAGGGTTCAGCCCCCTATGTGCCTCTGGCGCAGAAAATAAGGGAAAGCGGGGGCCAGCCCCCGCGCCCCCGGAGTTTATTGGCAAAATGAAGAGAGGCGTTTGGGGCCGCGGCCCGCTCTCTGACTGGAAGGACGCAAGATGTATGATTTTGATGTAGTGAAACCCGCGACAGTGGCCGAGGCGGTCTCGGCATTGGGTCAGGACGAGGCGCAACCGCTAAGTGGCGGGCAAACGCTGATCCCCACACTGAAGGCGCGCTTGGCGATGCCGTCGGTTCTGGTGTCGCTGAGCGGGATCGAGGACATGCGCGGTGTGCGTATGGGCGATGACGGTCGTCTGTGTATCGGTGGGGGCACCGTACATGCGACCGTCGCCAAAGAGGCAGAGGCGCATTACCCCGGGTTGGCAAGTCTGGCCGCGCGGATCGGAGATCCGGCCGTGCGCAACCGTGGCACCATCGGCGGATCGGTCGCGAATAACGACCCCTCGGCCTGTTATCCGGCAGGGGTGCTTGCCAGCGGTGCGACGATTGTGACCAACGCGCGCGAGATCGCGGCGGATGATTTCTTTGAGGGGATGTTCGCCACCGCGCTGGACGAGGGCGAGATCATCACCGAAGTGCGTTTCCCGATCCCCGAGAAGGCGCATTACGAGAAATTCATCCAACCTGCCTCGCGCTTCCCGCTGGTGGCCGTGTTTGTGGCAAAATTCGCGGACGGTGTGCGGGTCGCGGTGACGGGGGCGTCGGAGGATGGCGTCTTCCGGTGGAGCGATGCAGAAGCCGCGCTGAGCGGGAGTTTTGCCGTGGATGCCCTGTCGGGGTTGAGCCTGCCCGGTGACGGCATGATCAGCGATCTGCACGGCAGTGGTGACTACCGTGCGCATCTGGTTGCTGTGATGACAAAACGGGCAGTTGCCGCGCTGGCCTAAGCCACTCGATACTTTAATGAAAACCGCCCTTTGGGAAACCCTGGGGCGGTTTTTTGCTGTCTGGATGATTATCACTTGCGCAGGGTTGGGAACGATTTTGCAGCACCGGTGTTGTGCCGTAACGCTGCCCGAACGGCGTCCATAACCCCGTGAGGATTAGGAATGTATAAACTTTTGAAATCGACGACCTCTTTGACCATGTGTTTGGCGCTGGCCTTGCCCACAGGTGGTTTTGCCCAGACAACAGAAAGCTGCGTGGCCGAAGGGGAGCAAACCGTGTTCCCATGTGTGCTGCCTGACGGCAGTGTCGTGGCGGATGCGGATCAGATGATGACTTTGCGTGCCGACGGTGATCTGGCGCAGGCCCTTGGTCTTGAGGCGGAAGCCCAAACCGAAGCGCAAGCCGCGCCCAATGCAGAAGCCGCCGCTGAAACCGTAGACGCCGCGGAAGAGCAGGCTGCCGCCGCCGCCGAGGCCGAAGCCGCTGCCACCGCGCAAGCCCAAGCCGCCGCGGAAGAGCAAGCCGCCGCCGACGCAGAGGCCGCTGCCGCCGCAGCTGAAGCAGAAGCTGCTGAGGCGCAAGCTGCAGCCGATGCAGAAGCCGCCGCCGCCGCGCAGGCCGCTGAACAAGAGGCCGCCGAAGCTCAGGCCGCTGCAGACGCACAAGCCGCCGAGGCCGAGCAAGCTGCTGCCGCCGAAGCGCAGGCCGAAGCAGAGCGTGAGGATGCGGTCGCTGCACAGATCGCCGCAGACGCTGAAGCCAAGGCTGCAGCCGAGGCAGAGGCAGAGCAAGACGCCACTGCGGCTGCCGAAACCTCGGAAAGCCCTGAAGCGCAGTCTGCCGAGACACAGGCAGATGCCCCTGCCGCTGAAAGCGATGCTGGCGTAGAAGCAGAGGCGCAAGCTCAGGCCGAGCCGGCAGAGGCTGAAACGACCGAAGAAACCCAAGCCCAGACCGATGTGCCGGCAGACAGCTCTTCCGACACTGAAACGCAGGCAGAGGCCGAAACCCAGCAGCAAACGGAAGAGCAGATCGCCGCTGATCTGGCTGCCGAACAGGCTGCGGAAGAAGCCCGTCAGGAACAGCGCGCCGCTGATGCAGCCGCTGCTGCCGAAGCCGCCGCCGCTGCTGACAGCGGTGAAGCCAAGGCCGACGTTGTGGTAGAAGAAATCACCGAAGAAGACACGCGCGCCTCGAGCGAAGAATTTTCGACGGCCGTCACCGGTGACACCTCTGCCGAAGCAAAAACCGAAGCCAAAAAGGATGACGACGACGGGCTGAGCAAGTTCGAGAAAGCCCTGCTTGTCGGCATCGGCGCAGTGGCTGTCGGGTCGATCCTGAATAACGGCTCGAAGGTCGTGAGCAACTCGGGTGACCGTCTGGTTGTTGAAGATCCGAATGGGGATCTGCGCGTTTTGAAAGACGATGATGCGCTTGTGCGTCAGGCCGGTGACGAAGTCCGCCGCGAGACGTTCAACGACGGTTCTTCGCGCACCACTGTGATCAAGCCTAACGGCAGCAAGATCGTGACCATTCTGGGTCGGGACGGCACCGTATTGCGCCGGATCAACGTCGATCCACAGGGCAATGAATATGTGCTGTTCGATGACACCCAAGTCGAAGAACGTATCGTGGTGAACGAGCTGCCTCAGGTCCGTCCGCAGGCCAATACGCTGGCCAGCCAGCAAAACGAGGAAGCGCTGCGTGCTGCGTTGCAAACACAGTTGCGTGGCGATCAGGCCCAGCGGTATTCGCTGCGTCAGGTGCGTGATGTCCGTCAGGTCCGTGCCCTAGCACCAGAGATCGAGCTGGACGCTGTGCGCTTTGCCACAGGGTCGGCTGCAATCCAGCCTGAACAGGCCCGTGCGCTGTCCAAGATCGGGACCGCGATCAGCAATGCCATCAAGGATGATCCACGCACTGTGATCCTTGTGGAAGGGCACACCGATGCGGTTGGCAATGCGGGCTACAACCTTGCGCTGTCTGACCGTCGTGCCGAGACCGTTGCATTGGCCCTGACCGAGTATTTTGACGTGCCGCCAGCCAACCTGATCACCCAAGGCTACGGTGAAAGCGCGTTGAAAGTACCGACCGAGACCGCCGAACCCGCCAACCGTCGTGCGGTTGTGCGCAACATCACAGGTCTGCTGCGTCAGTAACCGCGACCTTCATGACATAGAAAAGCCCCCGCAGGAAACTGCGGGGGCTTTTTGCGTCTCGGGGCTGTAAGACCCGGAATTATTTGCTTGGCAGCGGCCCGATGAGCATGACCATCTGGCGGCCTTCCATCTTCGGGAAGTTTTCAACGCGGCCAACTTCTTTGGTGTCTTCGGCAACACGTTCAAGCAGCTCGCGGCCAAGGTTCTGGTGGGCCATCTCACGGCCGCGGAACCGCAGCGTGATCTTTACCTTGTCCCCATTGTCGAGGAACTTGAACACGTTACGCATCTTGACGTCATAGTCATTGGTATCGGTGTTCGGGCGGAACTTGACCTCTTTGATCTCGATGATCTTTTGCTTCTTGCGCGCTTCGGCTTCACGCTTTTGCGTCTCATACTTGAATTTGCCAAAGTCCATGATCTTGCACACGGGCGGGTTGGCATTGGGCGAAATCTCGACCAGATCAAGTCCGGCATCAACAGCCATTTCCATGGCGCGATCCGGTGTCACGACGCCGACGTTTTCCCCATCCGCACCGATCAGGCGGATTTCGTTGGCGCGGATGTTTTCGTTGATGCGCGGGCCGGTGTCTCTTTGCGGCGGCGCGTTATGCGGTCTGCGAGCGATGATGGTCGTCCTTTGATTGTTGTACTGATGTCGAGCACGGAAGGTAAACCTGCTCATGGTCTTCTTCAAGTCGCAAAATGGCGCATATACAGGGTAAAACCGCGTATTTTTGGGGGATTTACCCAAGGGGAAGCAGCGTATCGCGCATTTGACGCCATGTGTTGGCATATAGTATGTGCAGCAGGGGATTAACAAAGTTCAAAGGAACCACAGCATCATGAAAAACCTCATCTGGATTGTCATCGCAGGGGTGATCGCGCTTGGCGCGTACATGTTGTATTCAGGCCGTTCGGTCCAGGAGATTGCGACCGATGCGTCGGATGCCGTCAATGCTCCCGCCGCGCTGGAAAGTGCGACCGAAGCTGTGGGCGACGCTGTCGAGGCGACAGAGGGAGCAGTGACCGAGGCGGTAGAAGCCACCACAGAGGCCGCGAATACCGCAGCCGACGCGCTGTCGGAAGCGGCCGAGGATGTGGCCGACGCCGCGGCAGAGGCGGGCGAGGATGCCATGAACGCGGGCAAGCAGATCGCCGAGGATGCAACGCAAGCGGCGAATGATACCGCAGAAGGCAACGCGGAAGTTTCCACCAGCGCAGAGGCCGATGCCATGGCTGCCAGCGTTTCAGAGGCAAGCGATGCCGCCAGCACCACACAAGCGGGCACGGCACCCGCCGCTGACCCGCAAGCCGAGGCAAACGCCGCAGCGGTTCAAGCGGAAGAAGCCGCCGCCGTCGCCGCGATTGACTCACGGGCCAGCACAGATGCGGGGGCTGCAGCCGATACAGAAGTTCAGGCCGACGTCACCGCCGATGCCAATACGCCAGAGCAGTTGACCACCGTCGATGGCTTTGATCTGGAGAAGGTGCAAACCATGATCGACACTTCTGATCTGCCCGCCACGCAAAAAGCGCTGCTGAAGCAAGGGCTGGTCACCGCCGGTGAAAATCCCGATGCCCTGCGCGCGATCCTCGCACGGATCCGCGAGGCGCTGGCGCTTTAAGCGCGGCCCACGCAAAACCGATCCGCCAGACATGAAAAAGCCGCGCCTCGAAAGAGAGCGCGGCTTTTGTTTTATTTGTGGTGCCCCTTGCAAGGGCACCGCTGCGTCGGATCAGCCGACAAAGGCCTTTTCAACGACGTAGTGTTTCGGGTCGGAGTTCGCCCCTTCCTCGAGCCCGAAACCTTCAAGCACGTCCTTGATGTCCTTGTTGAATTCAAGGCTCCCACAGACCATGCCGCGATCGGTGTCGGCGCTGATACCGTCGATGCCGAGGTCTTTGAACACCGTTCCGTCCTGCAGCAGATTGGTGATGCGTCCCATCTTGGGGCTTTGTTCACGGGTGGTGGTGGGGTAGTAGACCAGCTTGTCGCCGATCATCTCGCCGATCAGCGGATCATCGGCAAGGCTCTCGACCAGCGTGCGGCCATAGTCCAGCTCGGCCACATCGCGGGTGGTGTGGGTCATGATGATCTGGTCGAATTTCTCGTAGGTCTCCGGTTCGCGCAGCAGCGAGGCAAAGGGCGCAAAGCCCGTGCCGGTGGCGAAAAGCCACAGACGTTTGCCGGGCAGCAGCGCGTCATGCACCAGCGTGCCGACGGGCTTGGGCCGCAGGATGATCTGGTCGCCGGGCTGGATATGTTGCAGCTTCGAGGTCAGCGGGCCGTCCTGCACCTTGATCGAATAGAATTCCAGCTCTTCGTCCCATGAGGGGGAGGCGATGGAATAGGCGCGCAGAAGCGGTTTTTGCTTGCCGGTCTCAGGGTGCGGGTCGCCCATCAGGCCGATCATCACAAACTCGCCCGAGCGAAAGCGCAAGGACGCAGGGCGGGTCACGCGGAAGGAAAACAGCCGGTCCGTCCAGTGTTTGACAGAAGTCACGGTC
>OJEN01000503.1_pt1 | contig 12725 bp, 10 predicted proteins | sample 1593351 | NCBI WGS metagenome assembly OJEN01 (sample SAMN05416777, study PRJEB24817) | seawater metagenome | isolation source: Sea water | place: Canada:Atlantic | collected 2013-11 | reverse complement strand
TCTCTATTCGTCGGCAGCGTCAGATGTGTATAAGAGACAGCTTTCAAACAGTTCGTGGGGGATGGCGGCACAGTTGACGCGCACAAGCACACGATCAGACCGCGTACTGGCCTGATGGATGGCGCGCGCGATCAGTTCCTTGCCGGTCCCGGATTCCCCGGTGATCAGGACGTTGGCGTCAGTCGGGGCAACAAGATCAATTTGCTTGAGCGCCCCTTGAATGGCATCGGACTGGCCAATGATTTCATGGTGGTTGTTGGTCGAAAGAATTTCTTCCTGCAGATAGGCGTTTTCAAGTTCGAGACGTTCACGCAGACGATCAACCTCGGCCAGGGCAGCGTGGAGTTTTTCCTCGGCGATTTTACGTTCGGTAATGTCACGGAAAACAATCACCGCACCAATGACAAGCCCGTGGTCGCGAATGGGGGTCGAGGTATATTCGACGCGGATCGGTTTGCCGTCGCTGCGCCAGAAGACTTCGTCGTCAACGCGCCGTACGATGCCTTCGCGGAAGGCATTGTAAATCGGGCATTGTTCGGCGTGATAAGGTTCGCCATCGACGTGCGAATGGTGAATGATCGAATGAATTTCCCGGCCAACCAAAGCATCGGCCGTCCAGCCCAGCATGCGTTCCGCCGCCGGGTTCACAAAGGTTGTTATTCCGTCACTGTTGACGCCGTAAATACCTTCGCCAGCCGCCCCGAGAATCAACTGGTTTTCGCGTTCGATTTCACGAAAGAACCGTTCCGCGCGGCGCCATTCAGAAATCCCTTCGCGTAGATAGTCGTCCGCTTCTGAATCGACATCCCGGCGATGGCGGGCATCAAGATCGGAAATGGTAACCGTCAGGTATTCCTGACCGTCAAGGATGATCGCCCGTGCTTCGTGTTCAAGTTTCAGTTCGGTACCGTCCGGATGGGTCAGATCAAGGCCGCGGGTCCAGGCAAAGCCGTGATAGAGGGCGGCCTCACTAAACACGACAAGGCTTGGAACCTGGCCTTTGTGCAGTGCGCTCATTTTTGATGATTTAAGCACCTCGATACTGCGACCCAGCAATTTGGCCGCCGCATCATTGGCGAAAACGATGCTGTCGGTTTTAGGATGAACCAGCAATGTTGGATGTGTGTGCGCCAAAAGGGCCTGAAGATGCAATGTCTCCAAGGGCATTGAAATAGGTGGATTTACATCGCGGTTCATCAGAAGTTCCTACGATAATTCGTAATATTTATTACGAAAAGTCGTAAATTACGAGTTTTCGTATCATCGAAAGGTGCCAGCCTTCAGTCCCGGAGTCCAGTGTTTCCAACGAAACGGTTGCGTCGCAGCAATCTGGCACGCGGGTTGCTCTTACCCCTGTGATGATTTGATGCTGTTCAAGTTGGGCAGCGTAACAACACAGGGGGTGATCACATGTCAGTTAAAAGTCTGGGCGATCCATTTAGTGGGGACAGCGATCTTCGGCACAGCAAGTCTTGTGGCTGCGAAGTTTGTGCGACCAAGGGGGAGCACACACATGCATCGCCTGCTGATCAGGGTCATGGCGTAAAACATGATCTGGCGAATATGGCGGCACACAGTGACCTTGCGGTAAAGGCACCGGAAAGCAGCGAGGAAATTCTTGATCGTGCAATCGATAGCGCGATTGTCCGGTCGGTTTTCGGTCATGATGAAATTTCACGCCGTTCGTTTGCCAAAATGATTGGCGGCGGCACCATGATGGCGGCATTGGCGTCTGTATTGCCAATAGACAAGGTCAAGGCGGCCATTCTTGATGATCTTGGCAAGCCGGAAAAATCGAAACTGAATATCGGGTTTGTTCCGATCACCTGTGCGACGCCGATCATTATGGCCCAGCCAATGGGGTTCTATGAAAAATATGGTCTTGATGTTGATGTCATCAAGACAGCCGGTTGGGCGGTTGCGCGCGACAAGTCGCTGAACAATGAATATGACGCGTCACACATGCTGACCCCGATGCCACTTGCGATTTCGATGGGGGCCGGTTCGACGGCAACACCTTTCCTGATGCCGGCCGTTGAAAACATCAATGGTCAGGCCATTGTTCTTCATAATGATCACCTTGATAAGCGCGACCCGAAGCAGTGGAAAGGATTCAAGTTCGGCGTGCCGTTTGAATACTCCATGCATAACTTCCTGCTGCGGTATTACGTTGCCGAACATGGTCTTGACCCGGATAAGGACATCCAGATTCGTGTCGTTCCGCCGCCCGAAATGGTTGCCAACCTGCGTGCCGGGAACCTTGACGGGTATCTGTCGCCCGATCCGTTCAACCAGCGCGCCGTTTGGGAAAAGATCGGCTTCCTGCATATTCTGACCAAAGAAATATGGGAAGGCCATCCGTGCTGTGCATTTGCCTGCTCGAAGGCGTTTTCAGAAGAACTGCCAAATACCTATGGCGCGCTTCTCAAATCCATTGTTGATGCCACCCAGTATGCCGCCAAGCCGGAAAACCGTAAGGAAATTTCATCGGCAATTGCGCCAGCAAACTATCTGAACCAGCCGGTGCCGGTGATCGAACAAGTTCTGACCGGACGGTATGCCGATGGTCTGGGCAACGTTCAAAACGTGCCTGATCGCATCGATTTCGATCCGTTCCCATGGCATTCGATGGGGGTCTGGATTCTGACCCAGATGAAGCGCTGGGGCTATATCGAAGGCGACATTGATTACAAGAAAATCGCCGAAGAAGTCTATGTCGCGGCTGATTGCGCCAAGGTCATGAAGGATCTTGGCTATGAAGCGCCGACATCGACTTACAAAAGCTATTCGATCATGGGCAAAGAGTTCGATCCAGATCAGCCTGAGGCCTATGTCAACAGCTTCGCCATTGGCAAAGGGGTAAGCTGACATGCTGGCATCCTTGAATGCCAGAGCTTTGCTTTTGTCACTCGTGCTGCTGGCGGTCTTCCTTGGTTTGTGGGAGGCCGCCAGCCCGAAACAAGAACTCGCTGGCGAACTTACCGAATATGAACTTCTGATGGGCGGGGCATCACCAAAGGCTGCTGTCCCGCCGCCATCCGCGGTTTTTGCCAAGGCATGGGAGGAGTTAAGCGATCCCTTCTATGACGCTGGTCCCAATGACAAGGGGATTGGTATCCAGATTGGATATTCGCTGTATCGCGTTCTGAGCGGGTATTTTCTTGCCGCGGCGATTGCCATTCCGGTCGGCTTCCTGATCGGGATGTCGCCCTTGATGTATAAGGCGCTTGATCCCTTTATTCAGGTTCTCAGGCCGATTTCGCCGTTGGCGTGGATGCCGCTTGCGCTGTTTGTCATTCAGGACAGCCAGGCATCGGCGATCTTTGTCATCTTCATCTGTTCCATCTGGCCGATGCTGATCAACACCGCCTTTGGCGTGTCTGGTGTGCGCAAGGACTGGGTCAATGTGGCGCGAACGCACGAACTGGGTGCGATCAAAACCGCATGGATCGTCGTTCTTCCAGCCGCTGCCCCAACGATTTTGACTGGCATGCGGATTTCCATCGGGATCGCGTGGTTGGTGATTGTTGCCGCCGAGATGCTCGTGGGCGGAACCGGGATTGGCTACTACGTCTGGAACGAATGGAACAACCTGGATTTGACCAGTGTGGTGTTCTCGATCGTGATCATCGGGGTGGTTGGCATGCTGCTTGATACCGCATTCGCCTATTGCGCCCGTCTTGTGCAGTACCAGGAATAAGGAGACCTGTTATGTCGACACCATTCCTGAGCGTACAGAACCTCAGCAAGCGTTTTCAGGCACCCAAGGGCGGTGAGCCCCTTACGGTCTTTGAAAACGTCAGTCTTGGGGTCGAAAAAGGTGAGTTCGTTTGCATCATTGGTCATTCTGGCTGTGGCAAATCGACGATCCTGAACATTCTGGCCGGTCTTGATGAACCAAGCGACGGTGCCGTGATTATGAATGGCAAAGAGGTCTCGGGACCGAGCCTTGATCGCGGGGTCGTTTTTCAGAACTATTCCCTGTTGCCATGGTTATCAGCGCTTAAGAACGTGACCTTTGCCGTTCAGGCACGGTTTCGCAGCTGGAACAAGAAGCAGGTTCACGAGCATTCGATGAAATATCTCGAAATGGTCGGGCTTGCCGATGGGGCAGAGCTTCGTAAACCGTCACAACTGTCTGGTGGCATGCGCCAGCGGGTGTCGATTGCGCGCGCCTTTGCCATCCAGCCGGAGCTTTTGCTGCTAGATGAGCCGTTCGGTGCGCTTGATGCGCTGACGCGGGGCAGTATTCAGGATGAATTGATCCGCATCTGGTCGGGGTCGGATCAGACGGTCTTCATGATTACCCATGATGTGGATGAGGCGATCCTGCTTGCGGATCGTATTTTACTGATGACGAACGGCCCCTATGCGCGGGTTGCCGAGTCCGTACAGGTCGAAATCGACCGTCCGCGTGAACGGGCCAACATCATTCATCATCCCGACTATTACGACATTCGAAATCATCTGGTGGAGTTTTTGGCAACGCGGTCGCGTGCGCTTGCCGGAAAGCAGGAAGGCACAGAACAAAGTGCCCCGAAGGTTGTGCGTTTCGGTGCCAACGCCGGGGCCGTCATTCCATCGGAAAAAGGCAGCAAACCGGGCGCTCGCAAGCGTGCGGTTAATGGGGCCGACTAATCAAAACAACGTGCTGTTATCAGAAGTGGAGAAAAGCCATGAAGAAAGTTGATGTCAAAGAACTGATTTTGGAAGCCAAGAAAGCCAAGGGTCTTGGTTGGGAAGAAATCGCCAGCAAGATCGGCATGTCGCCGGTTTGGACCACGTCGGTATGTCTGGGGATGAATTCGGCGCCAAAGGAAAAGGCCGATATGTTGGTGGCTGCCCTTGATCTTCCGGCCGAAGCGTCTGCTGTTTTGCAGGAATGCCCGATGAAAATCTGGGATCAGGCCGTTCCGACCGATCCGGCAGTTTATCGGATTTACGAAATCATGGGGGTTTACGGTGAAACCCTTAAGGAACTGGTCCATGAGAAGTTCGGCGATGGCATCATGAGTGCCATCGATTATGAAATGTATATCGAACGCAAAGCCGACCCCAAGGGAGACCGCGTTGTCGTCACCCTTGATGGCAAGTTTCTGCCTTATCGCGCCTGGTAACAGGCGACGGGCTTATAACGAACGGCAGTGGACGGATTTATCATTCCGGTGTCGCAGTCAGGTCAGGCCGGTCTGTTGGTGCAGATCGGCCTGACCTTTTTGTCTGCGGGGGATTGTTGATTGTGTGGTGTTGCGAAACAGTTCCTTGCCAATCAAGGACTGGCAGGACGATTGTTTCGTCCTAAATCTTGTTGATAGAAAATATCTTGTACGTTGATAATTGTGGTCAAAAGCCGCGATCTCTCAACCGGGATCAACACATGCAACAAGGATGACGATCAGATGGCAGACCTTTCCGCATTCGATATTACCAAACGCTGGCCCGCCAAAAATCCCGAGATCTTGCAGCTTTATTCGTTTCCGACGCCCAATGGGGTCAAGGTTTCGATCATGCTTGAGGAAACCGGCCTTGCCTATGAAGCCCATACCATCAAGATCGGTGAAGATGAAACCTGGACGCCGGAATTTCTGTCCTTGAACCCGAACGGCAAAATTCCGGCAATTGTTGATCCCGATGGTCCGGGCGGCAAGCCGCTTGGATTGTTTGAATCCGGGGCGATTTTGCAATATCTGGCCGAGAAAACCGGCAAGTTTTTGCCCGCCGACCCGGCAAAGCGGATTGAGACCCTGCAATGGGTTTATTTCCAGATGGCCGGACTTGGTCCGATCTTTGGGCAGCTTGGGTTCTTCCACAAATTTGCCGGTAAGGATTTTGAGGATAAACGCCCGCGCGACCGCTATGTGAATGAGTCAAAACGGTTGCTGGGTGTGCTTGAAACCCGCCTTGCCGGGCGTGACTGGATCATGGGCGATGATTATACCATTGCCGATATCGCAACACTTGGCTGGGTGCGGAACCTGATCGGGTTTTATGACGCCGGGGAACTGGTGGAATTTGATAAATTGGTCAATGTTCCGATCTGGCTCGAACGTGGATTGGCACGGCCTGCGGTTCAGCGCGGCCTTGATATCCCGCCACGTCCATAGATCAGCGGCCTATGCCAATCGCGGTTTAAATTGAAGTTTGACCGAATGGTCAGAAATGCTTTCCATTCGGTCAGGCTGGCATTAACGTCCGGCCAGATGATTCGCCCCACGACGTTAAGAGACCAGCCCATATGACCAGTCGCATCAAAGACCCGGCCCTTGCCACCCAGATCACCGACGAAACCCTTGCCTGGCGGGAAGTTATCTGCCCGGTGACGGCAAAATACGGAAATTATGTCGCCAAACGTGATTTGCGCGACAAAACCATCGTCAGTTTCCAGCATGTTCTGGAAGATACCATCCCGACACTTTTGCCCTTTGTCAAAGCAGGGGCCAAGGTCAAGGTCGGGGCGTGTAATCCCGACAGTACCGATGATGTTGCGGCGGCCTATCTGGCGGCCAACGGGGTTGAGGTGCATGCGTTTTCGGGCATGACGCCAGATGAATATGCCAAAAGCATCGATATCCTGTCGTCCGAGCCCGCCGACATTGTCGCGGACATGGGCGGGGAGTTGATCGAGGCGTTTGTTCAAAAGGGCCAGAAGGTTGACGGCGCGCTTGAGGCGACCACCACTGGTGTGCACCGGGTGGAGAAACTTGAGTATGCCTTCCCGGTGTTTAACTGGAACGATATCGCGATCAAGGACCGCCTGCATAACCGCCATCATGTAGCGCAGGAAATGTGGCCGGTGTTTTCCAATGTGACGGGATTGGCGCTGTATGGCCGGTCGGTTCTGGTGATCGGTTTTGGTCCGGTGGGGCGCGGTGTTGCCGAACGTGCGCGTAATCTTGGCGCGGTGGTATCAGTTGCCGAACGTGATCCGGTGCGCGCCCTTGAAGCCCAGCATCACGGATGCCGGGTCGTGGCGCTTGAAGATGGCTTAAAAGAAAGTGCGATCATTGTTACCGCGACGGGGCTTTCGGGCATTCTGGGCGAAAAACAGATCAAAATGGCCCGCCGTGGGGCGGTTCTGGTCAATGTCGGGCATTCCAATACCGAGATTGATGTCGCGTGGCTTGATACCCAGAAACAGACCAAAATGCGCCGCTATATCGAGCGGTTCGAGCTTGATAACAACCGCGAGGTGTATCTTCTTAATCGCGGTAGTTTGTTGAACCTGGCACCGGGCATGGGCGGATCGGGCAAGGATCTGTTTGATCCGTTTTCCGCCATCCTTATTCGCGGCATCGACTGGCTGGCATCGGGTGGGGCGGCATCGTTCAAGCCGGGGTTCTATGCGTATCCGGGCGAAATCGAACGTGAAATCGCCGAGGCGATCCTGCATTCACACAGCTAACTTCCGATGACCAGCAGAACGCAAAACACCCCGGCGATGACCGGGGTGTTTTTTTGTGCGGATTTTAACGGTCCGGTCAGGCGCGATAGCCAATGCGCAGATTGCCCCATTGTTCGCCGTTAACCATGATCGGCACGTCGCATTCCTTCATGAAGACGACGCTATCGCCCATATCGCGGAAATAGGTTTGCAGCAGGTGCGGTTTGGTATTGCGCGCCGCCATCAAACCGGCCCGGTCATCAAAGATGCGCCGGTTGCGACAGTTGCCCATGTTCCATGCCGGTTCGCCGGGACGTTGTGGCTGACTGTAAATCTTGTTGTGGGTCGGAAGATAGCCGTTGAAATCGACCCCGGCGGCAAAGACGATGTGCTTGTCCTTTTCAAGGACGGCTTCCTGAAGCGGGGTGAAGTTGCGGTCCGTGAACGCGATATAGGGCGTCATGAACTGTTTGGGGTCACTGCCCGCAATTGACTCGTAACGCGGACTGAACAGATCGTCGTGCTCGACTTCCTTGTTGCGCAGTCCTGTTTCAAGAACCTTGCCAAGTTCACCGGCCAGTTTCATTCCGATATCGGCGATCTTGCCGTCATGTTCGTGGGTTTTACGCAGATGGTCGAGAATGACCTCATAGGCCTGATCGTCGACTTCGGTGAACTGAACATGGGTTCCAAGGTTTGAGACGGCCTTGACAATACCATGCAGAACCGTGCCATCGACCATGGTGATGATGATTGGTTTGGCCCGGTCCTTTTCACTGGCGTCAATGCGGGCCAGTAGTCCGGAAGGTGACATGTCCGCCGTCACCCCGCTTCGGACATCGCCGCCACCAAAATCAACCTTGATGTCGACGGCAATCGGGGCGCGTTCTTCGTTGCGGCGGTTGGTGTTATCGGCACTGCGCAAGACACCGCGGAAACGGCTTTCCATTTCGTTGATGTCGTTGCGGATGTTGGAGGCCAGAATACGCAGGTTTTCAGCGGTTTCACTGGCATTTTGGGATTTGTCACTGGCCAGTGCGATGTCGCTTGAAATCCCCTGCATGTGGGTCGAGACTTCCTGCGCGCTCGATGAAATTTCGGCAATCGCGGCAGTTTGTTGTTCGACCGACGCGGAAATATCCGATGAAAGCTGGCTGACTTCGTCAATCGCGCCACCGATGCCTTCAATCGCGGTTACGGCCTCAGACGTTGCCCCCTGAATGGCGGTGATTTGCGAATTGATGTCGAGGATGGCTTTTTCGGTCTGTGTGGCGAGGTTTTTGACCTCGTTGGCCACCACGGCAAAGCCCTTGCCAGCATCCCCGGCACGGGCGGCCTCGATGGTGGCGTTCAGGGCCAGCATCTTGGTCTGATCGGAAATGCGTTTGACGATATCAACGACCTTGCCGATCTCGCTTGCGGTGTCTGACAGGCTGTTCATCGTTTGCGATGTTTCGCGCGCGCGGGTTACGGCCTGACCGGCGATGTCATTGGTTTTGTGAATGCGGTCGGCGATCTCATGGCTGGATGCCTGAAGTTCTTCGGTCGCGGATGCCACGGTTGAGACATTGTTGCTGGCGATTGCGGTGGTTGAGGTGATCCGTTCGACCAGACTGGAAAGGTCGTTGGCATCGTTTTCCATGGCCTGCGCCACGTCGTTGGTACGGCCTGCCTGAAAACCGACTTCGGAAATGATGTTGTCGGTTTCACGTTCGATGATTTCGGACATCGACTGGACTTCGGATGCCGAACGGCGCTGCATTTTCTTTGCCTGAATGGCCGACATCAGGCTTGCCATATCGGCCATCAAAAGGCATTGGGCCGCATCAATGAAGGCAGGGGTGTTGCGTGTGCGTTTTGTGCCCGAGGCCAGTGACGCACAGCTTGCCGCTGTGGTGTGATAGGCCTGTACCAGACGGTCGGGCGAAATATCGGTTGCGGCGTCGGCGAGCAGGTGCTCATCGAAGCACTGGTTAAACGCGCTGGCAGAAGTGGCATTGGCCATGGCGCGGAAACGGTTGGCAAGACCGTCAACAAAGCTTCGCGGATCGCCGGGATCGGCGCTGCTTTGGCCGGTGCCAAACAATTGGCCAATCAAGCCTTCTGCCAGTTGGGTGGCATGTTGCTCAAAAAGGTCCTTTGTCTCACCTATGCGCGCATAGATTGTGTTTTCAGACGTTGCAGAGGCGTGATTCATTTTTACGTCTCTCCCTTTTCCCCTAGCGGCGCATTGGCCGGTTTTGCGCAGATTCTTAATACTCTGCGTTCATGTCTTTGAAGTCTACCACTACCCGTCGGGGGACGAGATATCATACTTTAGGTTGATGCGAAAAAGTGGCCCGTCAAGACTGACGGGCCAAGTTTGCCCTCGTTGGTTACAGGGGCCACGGTTCGAGATGTAAATTTATGTCAGGTTTCAATCTGTTAGCGGGTCAACGGCCCAGAATGCCGCGGGTGACGACCTGTGCCTGAATTTCAGCAGCGCCTTCAAAAATATTCAAAATACGGGCGTCACAGAGAACCCGGCTGATTTGATATTCCAGCGCATAGCCGTTGCCGCCGTGAATCTGAAGCGCATTGTCGGCGTTTGACCACGCGACGCGCGCGCCCAGAAGCTTTGCCATGCCGGCCTCAATATCGCAGCGGATATCCTGATCCTTCTCAAGGGCCGAGAAATAGGTCAACTGACGGGCAATCATGGTTTCCACGACCATCCATGCGACCTTGCCGTACACACGCGGAAAGGCATAAAGCGGTTTGGAAAACTGCACACGGTCCTTGGCATAGCGCATGCCGATTTCAAGCGCGTTCTGGGCAACACCAACCGCACGGGCCGCGGTTTGAATTCGGGCAGACTCGAACGTTGCCATCAGTTGCTTGAACCCCTGTCCTTCGTCGCCACCCAGAAGGTTTTTGCTGGGCACTTCGAACCCGTCAAACGACAGTTCGTATTCTTTCATCCCGCGATAGCCAAGAACCTCAATCTCGCCGCCGGACATGCCGTTGGCCGGGAAGGGATCATTGTCCGTACCGCGTGGTTTTTCCGCCAAAAGCATCGAAAGCCCGCGATAGCCAGCTTCATCCGGGTTGGTGCGCGCCAAAAGCGTCATCAGGTCAGACCGGGCAGCATGGGTGATCCAGGTTTTGTTGCCGGTGACCTTGTATGTGTCGCCATCCTTGATCGCACGGGTGCGCAGATGGGCCAGATCGGAACCATTATTTGGTTCGGTAAAGACTGCGGTCGGCAGGATTTCACCCGATGCCAGTTTGGGCAGGTAATGTTGCTTTTGCGCGTCTGTTCCGCCAAGGCGGATCAGTTCGGCGGCAATTTCCGACCGGGTGCCGAGCGACCCCACCCCGATATAGCCGCGCGACAGTTCCTCGGTCACGACGCACATGGCGGTTTTGCCCATGCCAAGCCCGCCGAATTCTTCGGGGATGGTCAGGCCAAACACACCGAGTTCGGACATTTCATTGACGATCTCAATCGGGATCAACTCATCGCGTTCGTGCCAGCCGTGGGCATGGGGGGTGACCTTTTCATCGACAAAACGGCGGAACTGGTTGCGCACCATATCAAGCGTTTCGTCTTCAAGGCCGGTTTCGCCGAATTGGCCGGTATCAAGGCTGTCTTGGATTTCATGGGCAATGGCGCGCCGCGTGGCATCCGAGTTGCCATGGGTCGCCAGCATTTTAACTGATGGGTTGGCCGAGAATGCGTCAATGATATTGGTCGGAACGCCAAGGGTCGAAAGGCGGATAAACTCGCCCTGCGACATGGCAATGCCGCCCGAAATCTGTGCCAGATATTCGCCAAAGGCGGCTTGCAGGATAAGCTGTTCAAGTGTGCCGTATTTGCCCTGTGTGTTCAGCCGTTCTGACCATGCCTTCATTTGCTGAAGGGCGGTGACATAGGTCGTGAACCAGGCAAAGCCATGGGCGGCAAACTGATGTTCATCGAATGCGGCGGGATCAACCTTACCGTCGATGGTGACCGCCGTGCGCAGGGCATTTTCGGCGGCATCATACACAGGTGCCAATGCCGACACAGCGTCGTCACACAGACGGTTCAAATCAGCAAGCAGGGCGGTCTCGGTCATGGTTCTGGTCCTCGGATCGGCAATCATGTGGGGCGATTGCACAACAGAATTCAGGTATCGGAGCTAACTGCCCGAAAAGGGTGGTGGCACCCCGTACGCTGATCGGGCGAGAACGCGCGCGGGGTGCCAACGGTCAGTCGAAAGCGTTATGTGGGTTCAGCTTTCGACTGCTTCTTCAAGTGTGCGCATGCCGGGGCGTTTTGCCTGTACCAGTACAGCCATATTTCCCGGTTTGTGTTCGTTACGCATCATCTTCATGTGCGAACGCGGGATGTCATCCCAACTGAACACTTCGGACATGCTGGGATCAATACGGCGTTCGATCATCAGCTTGTTGGCCTGTGCGGCTTGTTTCAGGTTGGCAAAGTGGCTGCCCTGAATGCGTTTCTGGCGCATCCAGACGAAGCGCGCATCAAACGTCAGGTTAAAGCCAGTGGTCCCGGCACAGAATACAACCATGCCGCCGCGTTTCACCACATTGCACGATACCGGGAAGGTTTGTTCGCCGGGATGTTCAAAGACGATATCAACGTCATTGCCCTTGCCGGTGATGTCCCAGATGGCTTTGCCAAATTTGCGGACTTCTTTCATGTAGTCGCCAAATTCCGGGCCATTGACCGTGGGCAACTGGCCCCAGCAATTGAAATCCTTGCGGTTGATGACAGCCTTGGCACCAAGGCCCAGCACAAATTCACGCTTGGACTCGTCGGATATGACGCCGATGGCATTGGCCCCGGCGGTGGTGATCAACTGGATCGCCATCGATCCCAAACCACCCGATGCACCCCAGACCAGAACATTATGCCCCGGACGCAGGATGTGCGGACGATGGCCAAACAGCATGCGATAGGCGGTGGCAAGGGTCAGGGTGTAACAGGCACTTTCTTCCCACGTCAGATGTTTGGGACGGGGCATGAGTTGCTGTGACTGAACACAGGTGAACTGGGCAAAGGACCCGTCGGGGGTTTCATAGCCCCAAATGCGCTGGGTCGGGGAGAGCATCGGATCGCCGCCGTTGCATTCCTCGTCATCGCCGTCATCCTGATTACAGTGAATGACGACTTCATCGCCGACTTTCCAGCGCGTGACCTTGGAGCCAACCGCCCAGACGATGCCCGACGCATCGGACCCGGCGATATGATAGGGCAGGTCATGAACATCAAAGACCGAGATCGGTTGGCCAAGGGACGCCCATACGCCTGTCTCTTATACACATCTCCGAGCCCACGAGACCGTACTAGATC
>OJEN01000500.1_pt1 | contig 12744 bp, 8 predicted proteins | sample 1593351 | NCBI WGS metagenome assembly OJEN01 (sample SAMN05416777, study PRJEB24817) | seawater metagenome | isolation source: Sea water | place: Canada:Atlantic | collected 2013-11 | reverse complement strand
TTGCCAAACACCCGCCGTTTCGCGGCAGCGACATAGGCATTGCCGGGGCCGGTGATCTTGTCGACGGGGGGGATCGTGTCGGTGCCATAGGCCAGCGCCGCCACCGCCTGCGCCCCACCGATGCGGTAAATCTCGTCAACGCCCGCCAGCCGCGCAGCCAGCAACACCAGCGGGTTCAACACCCCGTCCGGCGTGGGCACGACCATCGCAAGCCGTTCTACCCCCGCGACCTTGGCCGGGATCGCGTTCATCAAGACAGAGGAAGGATAGCTTGCCAGACCACCGGGCACATAAAGCCCTGCGGCGGATACCGCGCTCCACCGCCAGCCGAGCGTGGCACCGGCGTCGTCCTGCCACTGCGCATCCTCGGGCAGCTGCCGTTCGTGATAGGCACGGATACGCGCTGCGGCGAGCTCAAGCGCTGTGCGATCCGCGTCCGAGACTTCGGCAATCGCGGCGTCGACCTCTGCCGCGGTGATGCGCAGGGTGTCAGGGGTCAGCGCGATGCGGTCGAACTTCTGGGTCAGCTCGATCACCGCGGCATCGCCCTTGGACCGCACATGTGCGATGATCTCGGCCACCGTGTCGTCCACGTCGGGGCTGTCTTCACGTTTGGCAGAGAGCAGCGCGGTGAACGCCTGTTCGAAATCGGGCTGATCGAAGTCTAGGAATTGGGGCATCGGATGTCCTTTGCAACGTGCAATGGGCTTTGAAGGGATGCCACGCGGGCACCCCGCACGGCAAAGAATGTGGAAGAACGCTTAGGCCGGATGTTCTGGCAGCTTGCGCGACGGGGCCACATAGGGGCGCGTCACATCCTTCAAGGTCACATCCAGCGCTTCGACCGTCAGCCGGATGACACCGTCCCCCGCGAGGGTCAGCAGCACGTCGCCCGAGGGCGCATCGGTTTCGGTAAATTCGATCTGCAACAGCGACAGGATGGTATCCGCATCCCCCTTGTTCACGCCCTGGCTGGACACGCGCTGCACGTTGCTGAACATCAAGATTGTTTGCACGCGTTCCGGGGCGTGGCGCGACTTGCCCGCGTCTTCCCACCGCACGCGGTTCAGCAGCAGGGCAAAGCGCCCCTCTTTTTGCAGCCAGCGCATTTCCGATCCCGGAAACACAGCATCCTGCGCCAGCGAGGAGATCACCTTGAGGTCATCGGCATCCAGCGCGCCGAGGTTCAGCGGGGCTTCGCGCCCGTCTTCGAAACGTGCATCTTCGGTCATTGGTCTTTGATCCGTTCAATATTTGCGCCCACGCCGCGCAGTTTGGCCACCACATGTTCGTACCCGCGATCCAGATGGTAGACGCGGCTTACCTTGGTTTCGCCTTCGGCGGCCATACCGGCAAGGATCAGGGAAATCGATGCGCGCAGATCGGTCGCCATCACCGGCGCACCTTTCAGCTTTTTGACCCCGTGAACCGTCGCGGTGCCGCCGTGGACCTCGATATCGGCCCCCATGCGGATCAGCTCGGGCGCGTGCATAAAGCGGTTCTCGAAGATTTTCTCTTCCAGCACCGAGGTACCGTCCGCCGTACACAGCAGCGCCATCATCTGGGCTTGCAGGTCGGTGGGGAAACCGGGGAAAGGTTCAGTCGTGACATTCACCGCGTTGATCACGCCATTGCGCCGCGCGACTTTCAGACCCTTGTCCGTCTCGGTCACGTCGATCCCTGCCGCGTCAAGCTTTTCGCAGAAAGCCGACAGCAGGTCGATGCGCCCGCCCAGCAATTCAACCTCGCCACCACACATCGCCGGGGCGAGCATATAGGTGCCCAGTTCGATCCGGTCGGTCACAACACGGTGGGTGGCCCCATGCAGGCGGTCAACGCCCTGAATCTCGATCCGGCTGGTGCCGTCGCCTTCGATCTGCGCGCCCATAGCACGCAAACAATCCGCGAGATCCACGATCTCGGGCTCGCGCGCGGCGTTGTTGATCACCGTCGTGCCCTTGGCCAAAGTCGCAGCCATCATGATGTTCTCGGTCGCGCCGACAGAGGCAAAGGGGAAGTCGATGACCGCACCTTTCAATGCCCCGCCTTGCGCCTTGGCGTGCAGATAGCCGTCACGCAAGTCGATCTCTGCGCCCATCAGGGCCAGACCATCGGTGTGAATATCCATCGGACGCGCACCAATCGCGCAGCCGCCCGGCAGTGATACCTGCGCGTGGCCTTCGCGGGCCAGCAGCGGCCCCAGCACAAGGTTCGACGCGCGCATCTTGCGCACGATGTCATATTCGGCGCGCGTGTTGATCTCGCCATGACAGGACATCGCCAGAACCTGACCGTCCTGCATCGATGTCACCTCTGCCCCAAGGGACCGCAGCAATTCGGTCATGGTGCGGATGTCGGACAGGCGCGGCGCGTTGGTCAGCGTCAGCGGCTCTTCGGACAGCAGGGTCGCGGGCATAAGCGTCAGACAGGCGTTCTTGGCCCCCGCAATCGGAATTTGTCCCGACAGCGCACCGCCGCCTTTGACCACAATCGAATCCATCCTTCAGCCTTCCTTGGTTTGGCCGGTCGGCCCGTTATCTGTCTGCGCGTTATTATTTTGCGTGTCGTCGCTTTGGCTTTTGTCGCTGCGCGCACGCGCTTGCGCCTTGCGTCGGCCCATATTGGCTTTCAGCGCGGCTTTCAGCCTGTCTTCCCGCAATACATTGGGTTTTGGCGGCTTTTGTGGGGCGGTATCCTTTGACATGTCGATTGTCTAGCGCAGCGGACCGATATGGTCCAGATTACGCTTGCACCATATTGCGAATGGGTCTAATCACCCGCCCACAGTGCTGGAGTAGCTCAGTGGTAGAGCGCGTCATTGGTAATGACGAGGTCGGGAGTTCAATCCTCCCCTTCAGCACCATTAACTATTTGACTCCCTGAAAACATGCTCAAAGCCTTGAAGGGCAACGCTTTTTGAGGTGTTCTATGTGTCCCATTTCGATGGTACGCAAAGCCCTCCGTAAAGGCCAATCTGAGCAGCGTCCTACGCAGTGTGAAATCACCGCTTTCCCATAGTTTCCAAGGGCTTGAGAGGAACTTCAATGAGAGTTCTATCATCTCCTCAAGCCTGCCCGCTTTCGGCTCACTTTTGGAGACATTTTCCCGAATTCGGGCCTTCTCTTTTTCAAGCTGATTGAGCTTGTTTTCATAGGCAGAGATCACGGCGTCGTTGGTCGCGTTCATGATACGCCCAAGCAGAGTTTCGATTTGTTTCTCGACATCGAGAATCTGCCGTTGCGCCGAGCGCTTCGCATCCTTCGCCTGTTCCAGGCGTGCATCCCATGCTTGCCTGAACATGGCCTTCGTCAAAGCGAAGAGCTTTGGACTGGGCTCAAGTGTTTTGACAACCTCACCAAAGGCACCTTCGAGTTTGTCGCGCGGTATGGATTTTCCGTAGCTGTCGCAGCTCTTCGTATGACAGGCATAGTATGGGTAGCTTTTGTACTTACCTTTGGACCAAGATGATCGCAGAGACGCGTTACAATCGCCGCAGGTTGCAAAACCCCTCAGAGCAAAGTCCTCGCCAGTGTTTTTGCGCTCTGGTGCATAACCAGTGGTTTTTAGGCGTTCTTGTACCCGATCAAATGTTGCCATCGAAATCAACGGTGCGTGCTGACCTTTGAGCCAGTTCAGCCCGTAGACTTCGCTACATACGTAACCTGCATAGAGCGGCTGTCTCAGCAGATCAGAGACACGCTTGTCTCGTACTTTTCCCTGAATGTTGTGGGGATAGTCAGGCTTGGATTCTAAAAAACGCTTCACTTCCGCCTGCGTTTGATAGCGTCCAGCAGCGAAACCCTCTAGCGCTTCGCGCACCGCGCTTGCATGTGGTTCATCAGGCATCAACAATTTGCCATGCCCCTTCACGGTCTTGTAGCGATATCCAACAGGCGCATTATGCACCCAGTAACCGGACTGCATGCGGGCTTTCATTTTTTGGGCGACTTGCCGTCCGTTCTGCTTGCGCTCCAACGCACCTTGGGCTGCCATGATCGTCTCAATGAATTCACCTTCTGGCGTTTCATCAAATTTGAAGTTCAGGCATTCAATAGTTGCGCGCCGCGCACGGAAGGCCTCGCGCAAATCCAGATGGAACCGTGTATCGCGCGCAAAGCGCTTGAGATCATCGAAGATCACTACAAATCGCGTATCGGGTTGAGCATCAAGGAATGACAACAAAGCAACCATGCCTGGGCGCTTCATGAAGTCGCCGCCACCTGTGATGGTGTCAGGAAAAACCGCCGCAACATTGAGGCCCTTGGAGTTCGCAAATTCGCGGCATCTGGTTTCTTGGCTTTGTAGCCCATGACCATCTGACTCCTGCGCTCGTGACGAGACCCGACAGTAAATTACAGCCTGTCCTTGATTTACTGATCCTTCCATGGGTCCTCCTCTGCTGAATGCTCGTTTATGATTGATGATAGCAGATCGGACCGCGCATCACCCTTTCCATCGTCACTTTTTCCACAAGCCTGTTGGACTGGATGTATACCAAAGCCCAGATCAACAAAGCTCACAACGATAGACCAAAGGGCCTCGATCAACTCACGTTTTTCGTCCTCAGATATTTCTGCATCTTCAAAGAAGGGCAGATACGCATCCCAATCGATTGTCAGCGTCGGCGGATCTATCTTTGGGCTGGAGTTTGGGGGTGTGTCACGCATGGCGTTGTCCTTTCTACCTCGTGGGCTGTTGCTTTGTTGATCCCTCCTTTCTTCACGCACCACACGCGAGAACATAAAGTGAACATTATAGGATAAAAGTCCTATATCTCAAAGCATTATCTACCAAAACTATGTCTGTGCATTGGCACAATAAGGGGTATCTAAGGGCGCAACATCAGGTAGAGTGCTGGTAAGAACAGGTATTGAGGGCGGAAAAATTTCTGAGGATATCGATTGGCAAAGGCTCTCAAAAGAGGACCGTGCCCCTCTCAACAAAGAGCTTTTTAAAGCAGTCAGCAGTGTTGCCGATGCGACCGGCGTGACGATCCTGGAGCTGATCGACAAAGCTTTTGTCGGACTGCCTGCGGTGGGAACAGATTACTCGTCAAACTTTCGGAGGGGCAACATCTCAGCGGCAAAAGCTCTGCTGATGCACAAATGGCTAGTAGAGAACCATTTTGATTTAGCCCAGAAGTTTGCTCCCAGCCTTTTCCAGATCAATCCAAAATCGGCTTGGGATCAATTCGTTGATGCAAACGCCATAATCGGCGACCTACGTATAGTTCAGCTGAAATCAGACCTAGGCCTGATTGAACGGGACGATGAAGCCATCTTAGTTCCTGATACGATCAGGCTGACGCAACGGTTTTGCTTTGAGCTCACAACGGAAATAAAGGGTACGGCGAAAGCCTTCCAAAAATATGAAAGGCAATGGCACTGTCTTCCACTTGGAGCCGATAGCCGAAACCTAAAGGGAAGCGTATCAGAAAGCCCACAGCTCCTTCCACGCGATAAATTCGGCAATCCAATCGGGCTACGAGAAAACAATGACGCGGGCTATCATACATTTGTGGTTATCGTGTCTAACGATAAGACGATGCTAAAGGACATGGAAAAAAGTACACAACTGGAACCGGACAGTTCCAAATTTGAGGTGCACAAAGTCAATATCAGATTTGTGACATAGACCATTTTGTCCATCGCGTATTATTCGTGATATGATGATATTTGCTTTGCAGCTTTGCAAGGTTCTTTAATGCGTCGTTCACTTGATTAACGCCATCATCATCGGCCATTTGAGACGCTGCATAGCCCAGGTCTTCCATTGCCCAGTCAAACGTCTCCAGATGATAGATCATCATTTCTCTGAAGCGGCCTCGATCAAAATCGTAGCGTTGCATCAATCTATGGCTGATAACATCTCGACACGTAAAGGCTCGCACTAACGGATCAGGATGGTGGCCAACCAAGATCAGTTCATCTTTGGTTCTCCGCATTAGACGGAACAACACATAGAGTGCCGCAATGGCAAGCGCACCAACATGCTCTACCGCGATTTCTGGCGCACCTAAGAACGTCCGTTCGTTGTCCGCGAGATTTTGAGATTTCACCGCCTCTATCAGTTCATCAATTTGTTTATCGAGCAACGCCGCTCCGATTGTGTCCGCCTCATATTCCCACGCCTGGGATCGCTCGTCGTAGGTTGCGTGCTGATCATCGCGACTGACCACATTGAATTCCGATATTCCGTCCGTTCCGGCCTTCTCTAAGGCCAATTGATCGACATGCCCTCCGATAATATGGCCATGCTCATGCGCAAGAATAAATTCCATACAAAGCCGTGACAGCAGCTCAGCACCCTTAGGCCGCTCAAGGCTGTCGAGCGGCAACCAAGGCAGCACATCAGCTGACGTTACCAACCTTCCCATCACCGCGTTTATGGTTGGATCGAAGTTACTGCTGATCGATATGAGATACTCGCCATCGACCCTTCGCACGCGAGCGTTCAGCACGTCACTTTGTTCAAAGTTAACCGACGCAGGAACGTGCAAGGTGACGTCTCCGAGACAAGAAATAATATGGCCAACATCGGTCAATTGAACCGTAGATGCCACCTAAAAACGGGCGCGTTTTCTCGCAAGACAGAGTTAAGGTTAATCGCAAGATGTGTGTGGTAGTACCACACCTCTTGAAAAGGGGGCTGCTGCGCTCCCCCGTTTTATCCCCCAAAGCTGATGGCCATGCGGTGGCGTTGAGCCTTACATGACCATACAAACTTATCGGTGTTTGATCCCTCGCGGGAGACTTCGCTCTCCCTGCACCCATCGACTTGAGGCCGTTCCTGCCCCGAAGCCCCCAGACCAACCCTTCGCGGATTGGATGCCGCCAGCCCGTCGACGCTGAACCCGAACATGGGGCTATCGCGCCCCTTGTAACCACTCTCGCAGGAGCCCGAGATTTACCTCTCCAACCTGCACCCAACCATGCAATATGTCCTCTAAACTGCAAGCCTTTGTCAAAACGCGCTTTGTGGATAAGTACCAATTCCGCCAGTTTACGGATGCACGCAAGAGGTGTGCCTGCTAAGCTCAAAAAAATTCTTTCAGAGCAGAGGCATGCATTGTACAAAAACGCATTTGGAAAGACTGAACGGAATGTTCAATTCGAAGTTAGCCTAGCTTACGGGGGCAGCGAACCTGCGTGGAGAATGGATGACGCGTAGAGCCTCCTATCCTGTAGTTGACGTCTTCGCCGGGCCCGGAGGGCTTGGAGAGGGTTTCTCTTCGCTTCTGCGGGGCAAGTCGGATGCCTACTTCAATTGTGCGGTCTCAATTGAGCAAGACAACTTCGCACACCGAACGCTTCTTCTCCGGCATTTCCTAAAGAGCTTCAAAGGTGGCCAACCACCCGAAGATTACTACAGATACCTCAGAGGTGATATTGCTCTGGAGGAGCTGTTTGCGCTTCACCCTAACCAAAAGCAGCATGCTGATGCATCCGCGATTCGCATTTCGCTTGGAGTCAATAACCATGACCATGTCAGGAAACTAATATCTTCACGGATACGAAAAAATGCGAAATGGGTACTTGTTGGTGGCCCTCCCTGTCAGGCTTATTCGCTGGTCGGCAGATCGAGGATGATGGGAGATCCGGACTTCGAGAAGGACGAACGACACCTACTCTACAAGGAGTATCTCCGGATCATTATTGATCACGCACCGCCAGTCTTTGTAATGGAGAACGTCAAAGGTCTTCTCTCCGCTCGCGTAAACGGCGAACTGGTTATCAATCGGATCATTGCGGACTTGACTAGCCCGAAGGATGCACTCGGGATATCGTCAAATGGGCTTGGGTATCGTCTTTTTTCGCTGTCTGAAGAGGAGATGCCGGAAAAAGAGGTAGATCCACGACTGTTCCTAGTCCGGGCCGAGCATTACGGTGTCCCACAGGCGCGGCACCGCATGTTCATCGTCGGCATCCGCAACGATATAAATATCCGACCGAACAGGCTTAAGCCACATAAACCCCCCACTCTGAAACAAACTATCGGCAGCCTACCTAAAATCAGGAGTGGCATCTCGAAGGGAAGCGACAACTTTGGAGCTTGGCGAGCGGAGATCGATCGCATTGATCTTGCTGCCGTCCGAAAGGAGCTGAACGGCCATGTACATGCGGGCAATCTGATCGAGAGAATGGGGGCGGATCTCTTGAACCCTCTCAGGAATTTGGACAAGTCATCATCAAGGTATCCCGCCCAGTCGAAAGTGTCGCACGACTTGCTCGACAGCATCTATGATCCCGCAATGCCGGTTCTCGACGGCCATGAGTCACGGTCACATATGCCGTCGGACCTTCGTCGCTACGCCTTCGCTGCCTCATTCGCCGCGGTCACAGGAAAGAGTCCAAAGCTGTCCGACTTTCCAGCCAGCTTATTGCCCAATCATGCAAACGTAGAACAGGGACGTGAAGGAAAAATGTTCTCAGACCGTTTTCGAGTTCAGCTGCCAAACCAGCCGTCTACGACGGTCACATCTCATATCTCGAAGGACGGGCACTACTTTATTCACTACGATCCGAAGCAGTGCAGGAGCTTGACAGTGCGAGAGGCGGCACGCCTACAAACTTTTCCGGACAATTATCATTTCGAAGGACCACGAACGGCGCAATACCACCAAGTCGGGAACGCAGTGCCGCCTTACCTCGCTAGACAGATTGCAGACATTATTGCTGACGTTCTCGATAGGGCTGGAGAGATAGTTCAGTGCTAGATTGGATTTCCTTCAAGCGTCACGATTGGAACATGTCTTGCATTCTAAACAAGGACATAGAACTGAAAATCGTGCTGAGGTCACTAAAGAATCCCGCAGAACGTGAGCTTCAAAGCGACCCGGTCGGTCTTTTTGCAAGCCTATTTAAACAAGCAAAAAGGGGGGCGTGATGGCTAGAGAGCAACATTTACCTCCAAGTGCTTCATCGCTCTCAGCATCAATGCGTGACCTTGGCTACTCGCTCCAAACAGCGATTGCTGATCTCGTTGACAATAGCATTTCCGCAGAGGCGACCAAGGTCGACATACTGTGTGATCTGACCCAACTAAACCCTACTCTTGGAATTATCGACAATGGTAATGGCATGGATGAAGCGGCTATCATCAATGCCTTGCGTCACGGTTCTAAGAACCCTTCAGACACTCGTTCGCCGAAAGACCTTGGTCGTTTCGGACTGGGCCTAAAAACCGCCTCTTTCTCGCAGTGTCAAAGGCTAACTGTCGTTAGCCGAAATGGCGGCGCACCGCATGCAGCGGAGTGGAACCTTGATACGGTCCATAAAAAAGACGAATGGCTTATAGCCATTCTTGAACCTGAAGAAATAGCAGAACTGCCATTTCAAGAACTTATCGCTAGTAAAGGAACAGCAGTCGTCTGGCGTAACCTTGATCGATTGTTTGAAGATGAGACCGGAGCCAAGCGTGATGAAATCGTCAACGAGAAGCTTGATGTAGTTGAACGACATCTTTCTTTGGTTTTCCACCGATTTCTAAGTGGCGAGGTACGAGGACGGGAGAAACTCTCGCTCACGCTCAATGGCCACCCTATCGAGCCTTTTGATCCGTTTTGCCGAAAAAACTCAGCCACCCAAGTTCTGCCGGAAGAGGTTGTCCGCATTGATGGCACGGCGATTCAAATTCAGCCCTATATCCTTCCGCACCACAGTAAATTAAGCGCTAAGGAGTACGACTTTTATCAAAATCGGAGCGACTTCATCTCCAACCAAGGGGCTTACGTATATAGAGGTGGACGGCTCATGGCTTGGGGTGACTGGTTTCGACTTGTTCCGAAAGGTGAAGCCACCAAACTGGCCAGAGTGCAAATCGACTTTCCAAACAGTCTCGATGAGATGTGGACGATTGACATTAAGAAGTCGCGGGCGCGCCCGCCTGCGCGGGTAAGAGCCAGACTTCGCCAGATCATTCATAAGGTCTCAACGCGAAGCACAACAGTGCATCGAGGCAGGGGAAAGAAGCTGTTCGATGAGATCAAAGCGCCTGTTTGGGAGCGATACGCTGATCAGGCAAACATCCGATATGCCCTGAATAATGAACATCCACTGTTGGTAGCCCTTCGCTCTGGTCTAAGCGAAGACGATGATCGCCGCCTCGCCATGCTCATCGAAGCGATTTCCTCATCACTTCCTGTAGAAATGATTTACTCCGATTTCTCGACCCATCCACGTGACATTAGTCAGAATAAGACCTCGCGTGAAGGAATCTCTGAGCGCCTGGCGATTCTAAAAGAATGTCTTTTTAAAGATGGTGAGTTTGATGCAGAAATATTTAGAGAAGTGATTAGATCAACAAGATTTTTTGACGGATTTGAGGCCGCCGCCGAAGATTATATAATAAAGGAATTGAGCAATGAGTATTAATAATTTTGAGAACCAAAAAAACTTTACAAGTGGGCTAATTTCCCTGTTGGCTTCACTTCGCGAAGTACCGACACGTGAGGAAGTTGAAAAAAGGGCAAAAATTTTAGCTGCTGGTTTTGGATACGACGGCCCTCTCGAAACTGTTATCGAAGATGCACTTATCGCCATAGATTCGCGTATGGGTGCCGGCGTGTCACTCATCGACGTTGAAGCCGATCACGATAATGAATGGATTTACAAACGAGACGATATCAAATGGACATACTCTGATGCCTATGAAGAGTATCTAAAAAAGGAACAGATGCATCCGACAGTGGTGCGGTCCCTAAGTGATGTTGGAACAAAAATCCTTGGACATCTTCAGGACCCAAAGAGTGAAGGAAATTGGGACCGTCGCGGCCTCGTTATTGGGCACGTCCAATCCGGCAAAACTGCAAACTATATGGGTGTTATCGCAAAGGCAGCAGACGCGGGCTACAAGTTCATAATCGTGATTGCTGGTATCCACAATAACCTGAGAAAGCAGACACAGGAGCGCATCGATGAGGGATTCGTAGGGCGAACCAGTGACCCGGAAGATCGTAAAAAAGTCGGCGTCGGTTTGACTCGTGACTATCCTCACCCTGCCACGCTGACGAATATTAATGATGACTTCAGCAAGAAGACCGCCAACCAGAGCGGTTGGAAGATTAACGACCTGAACAAACCTACTGTTTTGGTGATCAAGAAGAACGTTCGTACCCTCGAAGCACTTTATGTTTGGCTTAAGGAGATGAACGCGCAGGCGGATGGGATTATCACCGATGTTCCGATGATCATGATTGATGATGAGGCTGACAATGCGTCTATAAATACAAACAAGCCTGAACTCGACCCCACCAAGACCAATGCGATGCTAAGGCGTATCCTGAGCCTCTTTGCTAAATCTTGCTATGTTGGGTACACTGCCACACCCTTTGCAAACATCTTTATCAATCCGGAATCCTATGATCAGGATGCCTACGATGAATTATTCCCCCGTGATTTTATCTACAGTCTTGATGCGCCGAACACGTACTTTGGGCCGGACAAAGTCTTCCTCGACGACGATAGTAGTGCGAGGATTGTGAAGCCTATTTTGGATTGCGAAAACTATCTTCCTTTTTCTCATAAAAAGGACGATCCAGTCTTTGAACTTCCGCCGAGCCTTTACGTTGCAATCAACCAGTTCTTGGTTGCAAGAGCAATCCGCAACCTCAGGGGGCATATCAACAAGCATTGCTCAATGATGATTAACGTTTCTCGCTTTGTTGCCACTCAGAATACTGTGCGAAACTTTGTTAGCTTGTATGAAAAGAAAGTTCGAGAGGCAGTGAAGGCGAATTATGCGATGCCGGACCCTATATCGCAAAAAAACGAAATTATGATTACGCTGAAGGCATGCCTTGAAAAAGAGTACCCTGAGTGCGGCTTCAAATGGTCCGAGATCAAAGGCGCTCTGCACGATGTCTTCGACAACCTTAAAATCCTCGTTGTGAATAGCAAGTCTGACGAGGCACTGGACTATAAGAAGTATGAGCGTGACGGCAATAGCCTAACCGTAATAGCCATTGGTGGGTTAAGTCTATCTCGCGGTTTGACAATCGAAGGGCTTACTGTGAGCTACATGTACCGAAACACACGCATGTACGACACGCTCATGCAGATGGGACGTTGGTTTGGTTACAGACCCGGTTTTGAAGATGTATGCCGGGTACATCTGTCGCCGGATTCCATTAACTGGTACGGGCACATTGCGGAAGCATCCGAAGAGTTGCGTCAGCAAATAAAGAGAATGCGGCGTGACCGACTTAGCCCGAAGCAATTTGGTCTTTATGTGAAAAGTCACCCTGACAAGTTGCTTATAACAGCTGCCAACAAGATGAGAAGCGGCGAGAAAATTACGGTCAATCAGAACTTTAGTGGGAGAATTATTGAGAGCTATCTATTGCCTTCTGACTCAAAGATTAATGAAGATAATGAGGATCTAATTGCTGAGTACTGGAAGAAAAAATTTGGCTGCGATGAATTAGAGGAGACCAGCAAAGGCTGGCTTGCCCGCGATGCAGAGATCTCAGTGATTGAAGAGTTTCTTACTAAGTTTAGAAGCCATCCAGATTTTTCAGATCGTAAGGCGGCAGCGCTCAGTTACCTCCGCGCTGTTTCGGATAAATACCATGCCGGAGATATCCTATTAATTTCTGTATCAGCCAAAGGTGAAGACGGGGAAAGAAATCGACTTGGGACTCAGGAACGTAACAGTGCGCGTCGCGATGGCGATGCATGGCGAGCCAGCAAAGATCGCGTCGCCAGCCGTGGAGATGAGAGACTCGGGCTGTCTAACCCCTGTCTC
>OJEN01000498.1_pt1 | contig 12758 bp, 10 predicted proteins | sample 1593351 | NCBI WGS metagenome assembly OJEN01 (sample SAMN05416777, study PRJEB24817) | seawater metagenome | isolation source: Sea water | place: Canada:Atlantic | collected 2013-11 | reverse complement strand
CGAGATCTAGTACGGTCTCGTGGGCTCGGAGATGTGTATAAGAGACAGCCACAATATCACCCGTGCGCAGCAGGCGCAGGCTTTAGGCACTGTGTTTCGCGCGATGGATGCCGATGCTGTGATGGTGATCGAGGCCCCTGACCAAAGCCGCAAACGCGGCACGGTGGCCGCATTGGAACGCTTTGCCGCGCATTTCGATCTGCGCACCCGCAAGGCGGTGATCGGCTTTGCCAATGACACGCAGCAGGAAATCGCGCTGTTGTTCGATCCCGACCGGCTGTCGGCCACCCATGCGCCCGGTGGTGCGGTCGGGCAGGGGGATGCGCCGCGCTTTGACGGGACGTTGGACATTGATCTGGATATCGACGCGCGCGAGGATCATGTCGTCTTTTCCAAACCGCCGCTCGAGCTGGATATCGTCACCCGCGAAGGGGTGGCATTTCACATGATCGGCGCGCATCTGAAATCCAAGGCCCCCCATGGGGCCAAGACGCCGCAGGATGCGCTGCGCATAGGGATCGCCAATCGGCGCAAGCAGCTGGCGCAGGCGATCTGGTTGCGTCGGCGGATCGATGCGCGGCTGGACGATGGTACGCCGCTGATGGTCTTGGGCGATCTGAACGACGGGCCGGGCCTGGACAGTTTCGAGGATCTTTTCGGGCGGTCCTCGGTCGAGATTGTGATGGGCCACCGGCAGGATCGCGCGCTCGTCGATCCCCATGCGACCCGCGCCTTGGGCCAGCGGATCGGGGCGATGCCCACCACGTCACGCTTCTGGATCGCGCCCGAAAAACGCTATCTGCAGGCGCTGCTGGATTACATCATGATCAGCCCTGCCCTGACCGCGCATCGGCCGCAGTGGCGCATCTGGCACCCGTTGGACGACCCCGAATGCTGGGGGGATGCCACCTTGCGCGACGCCTTGATCACGGCGTCGGATCACTTTCCGGTGACGATTGATCTGGACCTGTCGACGCGCCTTTGATCCCGCTTTCATCACAAGATGAAATAGGGCAGTCTTCGCCGCATGAGACAGTTTCTTTTGACCACCACCCTGATCTGCCTGTCCAGTGTCGCCGTGGCGCAGGAGCAGGAAAACGACGGCTCCGGCTTTTCCTTGATGGAACGCGGGGCGCGGGATTTCTTTGACGGTATGAAGAAAGAGATGGCCCCCGCGTTGGAAGGACTGGGCGAGTGGGGGCGCAAGGCCAGCCCCGCGTTGCGGAATTTCATTTCCGAGATGGGGCCCGCCTTTACCGATCTGCTGGAAGAGGTCGAGGATTGGAGCGTCTATGAGCCGCCCCAAAAGATGCCCAACGGCGATATCGTGATCCGCCGCAAGCCAGACCCCGCGCCGGAAGATGACATGCCCGAAGACAAGACACCTGAGGAAACGCCGCCCCCGCCCGCGATCTATCTGGACGAGGTGCCGCAGATCGACCTGTAAGACAGGCTATTTCTTGCAGGTCTTAAGCTGGACCTCGGCCCCCAGGGACAGGGCGAGGGAATTCAGCCGCGCTTCGGCGACCTCTCCGAACAGGGGCATCATGTCGTCGGTCAGCCACAGCTCCAGCAGCTTTTTCTTGGGGAACCAGCGCAGATGGCCGCGCTCTTCCTCGGGGTTCATCCACAGCATCGCGCCAAAGCGCATGGCCTTGCCCAGAATCTCGGCCTCTAGCCGGGTCTTTTCATCGACCATTTCATAGAGGTCTTCGAAACGGGTATTCTCGCGTTTGTTGGAATAGCGGTGCAGCAGCGCCAGCCCCAGATAGATCCGTTCTGAATGCTTCAGCCCGCCCAGATTCGCCCGTGTTGCGTTGTCAAAACAGACCTCGGCGCGGTAGTCGGGATGCGCGCGCCAGCTGACGTCGTGCAGCAGGCAGGCGGCCTTCACCAGCCGTTTGCGTTGCGGCGGTGCGGATTTATAGAGCGGCAGGATAAAGTCGAACAGCGCCTTGCCGAACCCCGGCGTGCGCGCGTCCTTGGCTTCGGCAAAGCGGCAGGCCTCGATCAGCGGGTCGCGGTCGCGCAGGCGTTGGGGCATCTGTTCATACAGCATCCCCTCGCGGATCCCGTAGCTGGAGATCGCGATATCCTTTGGTTTGAAGGTCTTGACCAGCCGCGACAGCACTTCGGCGGCAAAGGGCACCAACGCCATCCGGCTGGAGGAGACGCCGCTGATCTTGCGCAGTTCTTCATGGTCGCTGGTCTGGATGTGTTTCACCGTCTCGCGGACGGATTTCGGGGTCATCCGGTATTCATGCAGCACGTGCAGCGGGTAGCCGCGGCGCACCATGTCGATGCGCGCGATGGCACGCCACGAGCCGCCCACCAGAAACAGACGGTCGCGCTGTGCGCCCATCTTTTCGGCCAGCCCTTCGATCACCGTCTTGATCTGCGCCTGCCGTGCCTTGGCACCGCCCTTGATGTCGCGCAGTTTCAGCGGCCCAAGCGCCGAGGTCACCCGTTTGCCCACGCGCCCGCCCGAGATTTCCGCCAGTTCCATCGACGACCCGCCGATGTCGCAGACCAGACCAAAGGCACCGGGCCAGCCCAGCAAAACACCCTGCGCTGACAGCCGCGCCTCTTCCTCGCCGTCGATGACCCAGATCTTCAGGCCCGTCTCGCGCTGCACCTCGTCGCAGAAATCACGCCCGTCGCTGGCGTCGCGCACGGCGGCGGTGGCGACGACGGTCAGCTCGGACAGGCCCATGCCCTGTGCCAGCTTGCTGAAGCGGCGCATGGCAGAGAGGGCGCGGACCCGGCCCTCGGGCGATAGATGGCCTGTTTCGGCCATGCCTGCCCCAAGGGCGCACATGATTTTTTCGTTGTAGAAATAGGCAGGCGACCGCGCGGCCCCGTCAAACACCACCAACCGGACAGAGTTCGACCCCACATCGACCACGCCCACACGCGCCAGCGCACGGGCCGATGGGTCTTGGAACAGGGGTTTGCCGAACAGGCCCAGATCAGCGACGCCCGTTTCGGGGACGGGAGAGGGCGGAGGGGTGTCGGTTTTATCTGCCACGGACGCTCCTGCGGGGGCCTTTGTTTGGGGGGCAAGTTGGCCCAGCCGGCCCGCCGCGTCAATCGTTAACGCAAACGGGCACGTGAAAAACTCCGCCGCGATGGGGGGATATAAACGCCAGCGGGAACGCAAGCGGACAGATGCGCCTTCGGCGAGAGTTTACAGGCAAAATGAAGCGGTTAGTCTTCGGTATGGGTCAGTTTCGGGACGTCGGATGCGCCCGCCGTGCCACGCCCGGAGAGAGAGGGGTTCTCCATGAAGAAGCGGTGGCAGTTGAAGGCGAAGGTGCCTTCTGCAATCTCGGGGCGGGCAAAGCTGCCATCGGGGGACATGACCCAGCTTTGCGCCACATCCGCAAGATTGGCGGCCATGACCTGACTGGTGATCTGCGCCTTGACGGTGGGGTTCTCGATCTCGACCAGGGTTTCGACGCGGCGGGTCAGGTTGCGGCCCATCCAGTCGGCGGAGGACATGAAGACCCGCGATTTCTTATGCGGCAGCCCGTAGCCATTGCCAAAGCAGACGATGCGTGAATGCTCCAGAAAGCGCCCGACGATGGATTTCACGCGGATGTTTTCGGACAGCCCCTTGATGCCGGGGCGCAACCCGCAGATGCCGCGGATCACCAGGCTGATCTTCACCCCTGCCTGGCTCGCGGCGTAAAGCGCGTCGATCACATCCGCATCCACGATGGAGTTCATCTTGGCCCAGATCTCTGCCGGTTTGCCAGCGGCGGCATGGTCGGCCTCGGCGGCGATCATCGCCAGCAGGCGCGGCTTCAACGAGATGGGCGAGATGGCGAGGTTGTCCAGCGTGTCGGGTTGCGCGTAGCCCGACAGGTAGTTGAACACTTTGGTCGCGTCGCGGCCCAGCTTCTGGTCACAGGTGAACAGCGACAGATCGGTATAGATCCGTGCGGTGATCGGGTGATAGTTGCCCGTGCCATAATGGGTATAGGTGACCAGTTGATCGCCCTCGCGGCGCACCACGGTCGAGATCTTGGCGTGAGTCTTGAGGTCGAGAAACCCATAGACGACATGTGCGCCCGCGCGTTCCAGCCGGCGCGACTGGCGGATGTTGGCAGCCTCGTCGAAACGCGCCTTGAGCTCGACCAGCGCGGTGACGGATTTCCCGTCTTCGGCGGCTTCGCACAGCGCCTCGACAATGGGGCTGTCGCGCGAGGTGCGGTAAAGCGTCTGTTTGATCGCCACCACATCGGGATCGCGCGCGGCCTGTGCCAGAAAGCGGACCACCATATCGAAGGTCTCGTAGGGGTGGTGCAGCAGCATGTCCTTGGACCGGATCGCGGCAAACATATCGCCTTCGTGGTCGGTCACGCGTTCGGGGATGCGCGGGGTGAATTGCGGCCAGAGCAGATCGGGGCGGCTATCGGTCACCAGTTCGGACAGGTCGTTGATGCCGATCATCCCGTCCAGTTCGATCACATCCTGCGGGCGCACGCCCAGTTCGGCCATAACCACGGATTTCAGCTTTTCGGGGGCACCGGCGGAATGGGTCAGGCGCACGACCTCGCCGCGGCGGCGGCGTTTCAGGGCGACCTCGAATTCGCGCACCAGGTCTTCGGCCTCTTCCTCGACCTCAAGGTCGCTGTCACGCAGCACGCGGAATTCGAAATGCGCCTTGAGCTTGTAGCCCGGAAACAGCCCCGGCACCTTGAGCACCAGCAGATCTTCGAGCGGCAGGAACCGCAGCGAGCCTTCGGCGGCGGGCAGGGCGACGAAACGGTCGATCTGCGCCGGGATCGGCAGCAGCGCCTGAAGGGGGCGTTTGTCGCTGGTGCGTTCCAGTTGCAGCGCCAGCGCGTAACCGGTGTTGGGGATGAAGGGGAAGGGGTGCGCGGGATCAATCGCCAGCGGGGTCAGAACCGCAAAAACGCGGTGCAGGAATACATCGTCAAGATAGGCCAGATCGGCCGCGTCCAGATCAGCGGCGCGTTCGAGCATGATGTTCTGGTCGTCCATCTCTGACATCAGATCGACCAGCACGCGCTGTTGTTCGGTCATCAGCTTGCGCGCGTCTTCGTTGATCAGCACCAGTTGCTGGGCAGGGGTCAGCCCGTCGCTGGCGGGGGTGGTGTTGCCCGCCTGAGCCAGCTCGCGCAGCCCCGCGACACGCACGGTATAGAATTCGTCGAGGTTGCCTGCCGAGATCGACAGGAAGCGCAGGCGTTCCAGCAGCGGCACGCGGGGGTTCTTGGCCTCTTCGAGAACACGCCAGTTGAACCCGAGCCAGCTGAGCTCGCGGTTATAGAAACGACCGGGGCCGGTGATGTCCAGTTCGGGCATATCCTGCGGCGGAACGAAGGCGGATTCGAGAAAGTCAGCGTTTGTCATGACGGCCTTATGGCGTTGCATTGTAATGGGTTTGTGACGAAATCTGAGAAGATTATCGCGCGGCGTTAAACCCATTGTCCAGCACTTGTGCCGCCAGCGCCCGTGTCACCGGCTTTTGTTGCGCCAGACTGGCGGCATCCAGGGCCGCGACCAGCTCACCCGCGGCTGCGAAAGACCGGTCCATACGCAGCAGCAAATAGGGGATCACATCGGGTTTGGGCGTCAGCTGGCGGTCGGCCAGCAGCTTGGCCATGACGGCCGTGAGCAGGCTGTCATCGGGCGCTTCAAGTGCGGCCGCCGTCGCCGCGCGCATACGGCTGGTCAGATCAGGCAGATGCAGCCCCCATTGGGGCACCGCCGGGGTGCCGGTCAGCAGCAGGCTATGGCCTTCGGCCAGCACCAGATTGTGCAGGTGGAAAAGATGCGTCTCGGCCGCATTATCGCCTGCGATGTCGGGGACGTTCTCGACCGCCAGCGGGCCTTGCGCCAGCGCGGGGATATCGCCCGTGGCAATGTCGCGCGCGTCGATGATACCTGCGCCGGACAGATTGGCCCAGACATGCGCCAGATGGGTCTTGCCTGATCCGGGCGGGCCGGTCAGCACCATCTTGCGCCCCGCCCAGGCCTGCCAGCCCTCGATCATGGCCACGGCAATCGCGTTGGACGGGGCGACGAAAAAGTCGTCCCGTCCCAGTGCCGGGCGGCTGGGAAGGTCAAGTCCAAGCTGTTGTGCCATCGTGTCAGTCCGCCGTTTCGTCCAAGGTCTTGCGCTGCGTGCCCTGATATAGCGAGCTTTCGACATATTGCTCGGTCGCGAAGCGTGCAATCACGCCAAGGGCGGCGGCAATCGGCACGGCGGCCAGCATGCCGACAAAGCCGAACAAAGAGCCAAAGACCGACAGCGCGAGGATCAGCCAGACCGGATGCAGCCCGACCGAATTGCCCACCAGCTTGGGGGTGAGGAAGTTGCCTTCAATCATCTGGCCGAGCACGAAGATGCCCGCCACCATCCCGATCGAGAACCAATCCCCCCAGAACTGGAACAGCGCCAGACCGATGGCCAAGGCTCCGCCCAAAACCGCGCCGAGATAGGGGATGAAGGTGACCAGACCCGCGATAAAGCCCACCACAAGGCCGAATTGCAGCCCCACCAGCATCAGCGCGATGGCATAATAGGCCCCTAAAATCAGGCAGACGGTGCCCATGCCGCGGATGAACCCCGCCAGCGTGCGATCGATGTCACGCGCAAGGCGACGGATCACCGGCGCGTGGTCGCGCGGCAGCAAGCGGTCGATCTGGGCGACCATACGGTCCCAGTCCAGCAGCAGATAGACGGCAACCACCGGCACGATCACAAACAGCACCATCACGTTCAGCAGCGACGCCGCCGAGGAGATCGCCGTGTTCAGCACCTCTCCGCCGCGTTCCTGAATGGTCGACCCGATAGAGTTGATCGAGCTGCGCAGGGTCGATCCTTCGTCCAGCAGGGCGGGGAAACGTTCGGTCAGGAAATTGGTGAAATTGCGGGTCAGCTCGGGGGCGACCTCGAACAGGTTGACGGCCTGATTGATCAAGGTCGGGATCACCAGCAGCGCCATCAGCACGAAGATCAGCAAGGCGACAAGCGTGATCACCATCGTGGCCATCGCGCGGCTTAGGCCCATGGCTTCAAGCCGGTCGGCCACGGGATCCAGGAAATAGGCAATCGCCGCCCCGATCAGAAACGGCAGCAGCACGTTACCGGTGAACCACAGGAACACCAGAAAAATCGCCCCCGCGACACCCCAGTATTTCATCTGATCTCTGATAGGCAGGCCCATGCCGCATCCTCGCATTCTGGTTTCGGTCGACATTGCGCAACGGGGCCGGTTTTTCAAGGCCCGTGGTGAAATGGATCGGCAGCACCCGCCGATAGGGCAGGTGCCTTCGGCGAGGATTTAGAGCCATTTGGAAGCGGGCGTGGCGCGGTCAATACAGGCGGACGCCCTGATCTTGCAGGGTTTTTTGCACGGGCTCCAGCGGCACGGCTTCCAGCGGGCAGCCCGAAGCCAGCGCGATGGCCGCCGCGACGCCCGCGCCTTGGCCCGCCACCGTGCAGCACGCCATGTTGCGCGTGGCGGCATGGGCGATTTTATCGCCGCCGATGGCGCGGCCCGCGACGAGCAGATTCTTCACCCCTTTAGGCAGCATCGCACGGTAGGGGATATGCATGTAGCGTCCCGTGGTGGGGATGATCAGCACGCCGTAGCCGTCGATGAACTCGGGGTAGATGCCGATACTGTCGTCAAAACGGGCCTGCTGGCGCACGTCGGTTTCGGTCATGTTGTAGACCGCGTCGATCTTGCGCGTATCGCGGATGCCGATGCTCATGCCGAAATTGCGCAGCCGCGCGGTCTCGCAGCCCGGCGTATAGGCCTTGAGCGCGTCAATCGCATGCATCGCCTGCGCGCGGCCCTCGATCTCGAAGCGGGTCATGCTGTCGGGGTCGGTGCCGTCGCATTCTGCAAGGTGGACGAGGTTCATATAGGTCATCTCGCCACTGTCATGCACAGCGCCCCATGTGCCCCCGATGGTATTGAGGTTGGCGGGCATGCGCCCGTCGCGGATGGCCTGGGCAAAGGGTTTGGCCAGAAACGGAGAGAACATCGCGTCTTCCTTGCCATCGGTTTCGACCACCCATTCGCCCGTGGACCAATTGGCGTAAGTCTGCGGGTCGGCCTTGACCCCCGCCATGAAGGCCGCCTTATCGACGCCCGCGATGTGGAACATGACCGAGGCGGCCTGCATCTCTTCGACCGGGGTCTTGTAGGTCGGGGCACCGGCACGGTGGGCGACATCGGCGTCGCCCGTGGCATCGATCACGATTTTGGCGAGGATCGCCTCGCGGCCCGCTTTTGATTCGACGATGACGCCCCGGATCGTGTCGCCCTCCATGATGGGTGCTGCGAACTGGCGGTGCAGCATCGGGTGGATGCCTGCTTCGGTCACCAGCCGGTCAGCGACAAGTTTGAACCCCTCGCTGTCCAGCTCGTAGCTGAGCGATTGGGATTCAGGGCTGGCAGCCCCCATCGCCTTGGCGCGTTCCTCGAATTCCCAGCCGATGCCGCCGGCCTCTATCGTCTGTTCATGGCGGTACCAGGCAAAGCCTTCGACACCGACCACGGTGATATTGCCGCCAAAGCAGCCGAACCGGTCGAGCAGCGTCACCTCTGCCCCGGCGCGGGCGGCGGCAAGGGCCGCGGCCAGACCACCGGGGCCGGAGCCGATCACCAGCACGCCAGTCTCGTGGATCACAGGGGTTTCGCGCGCGGGCTCTAGGATCAGGGTCATGGGGCGTTCTTTTTGTTTTGTGCCGCTGACAACAAACGCGTCTGTGCGCCGAGGGTCAATCGGTTGCGGGACGCGGGACCTGGTGCCCCGCTGTTGGTGCCCCGTCTCTTCGTGATTGTCTCGGCGCGGGGATTATCATAGTCAGGTGCCAATTCACTCTGAGAGGATCATCATGCGTCTGTCCCGTTATTTTTTGCCTGTGCTCAAGGAAAACCCCTCTGAGGCGCAGATTGTCAGCCACCGGTTGATGCTGCGGGCGGGCATGATCAAGCAATCGGCGGCGGGGATCTATTCGTGGCTGCCGCTTGGCTTCAAGGTGCTGCGCAAGATCGAAACCATCGTGCACGAAGAACAGCAGCGCGCGGGCCACATCCCGATGCTGATGCCGACGCTGCAATCGGCGGACCTGTGGAAGGAATCCGGCCGCTTTGACGCCTATGGCCCCGAGATGCTGCGTATCAAGGACCGTCAGGACCGTGACATGCTGTATGGTCCCACGAACGAGGAAATGATCACCGATATCTTCCGCAGCCACGTCGGGTCGTACAAGGACCTGCCGATGACGCTGTACCACATCCAGTGGAAATTCCGCGACGAGGTCCGCCCCCGTTTCGGCGTGATGCGGGGCCGCGAGTTCCTGATGAAGGACGGCTATACCTTTGATCTGACAAAAGAAGACGCGCTGCACGCCTATAACCGCCATCTGGTGACCTATCTGCGCAGCTATGAACGCATGGGGCTCCAGGCGATCCCGATGCGTGCGGATTCCGGCCCGATCGGCGGCGACGATACGCATGAATTCCTCGTGCTGGCGGAAACCGGCGAATCCGAGGTGTTCTATGACAGCCAGATCACCGAGCTGAAGTTCGGCGACCGCGAGATCGATTATGATTCCGTCGACCAGTGTCAGGCCGTGATGGAGGAGTTCACCTCGCGCTATGCCCGCACGGACGAGACCCATGACGAAGCGCTCTTTGCCGAAGTCCCCGCCGAACGCCAGCGCAGCGCGCGCGGGATCGAAGTGGGGCAGATCTTCTATTTCGGGACGAAATATTCCGAACCGATGGGGGCGACCGTACAGGGGCCCGATGGCAAGCCTGTGCCGGTGCACATGGGGTCGCACGGCATCGGCGTCAGCCGTCTGCTGGGCGCGATCATCGAGGCGTCGCATGACGACAAGGGCATCATCTGGCCCGAGGGCGTGACGCCGTTCCATGTGGGGATTGTGAACCTCAAGCAGGGCGACGAACAGGCGGATGCGGCCTGTGACGCGCTGTATGCCAGCCTGCAGGCTCTGGGTCTGGACCCGCTGTATGACGACACCAAGGAACGCGCGGGTGGCAAGTTCGCGACGATGGACCTGATCGGCCTCCCATGGCGGATCACTGTCGGGCCGCGGGGGCTGAAAAACGGTGTGGTCGAGCTGACCTCGCGCCGCACCGGCGAAAGTGAAGAGATGACGCCCGAGGCCGCGGTCGAAAAGATCGCCGGGATTTATCGCGGTATCGCTTAACCTTTAACGACAGGCCTTGGAACGAGGGGCCTTGAAAAACGGGGGCGGATCATGAAGCGCTGCACAACGGACCTTTGGGGCGTTTCATGATCCTGCGGGCGCTGACCCTTGCTGGCGGTGTGGCGGGCGCGGCGGTGACCTCGCAATTCCCCGAATACTCTCAGCAATATTTGCAACGGTTGGGCGGGGCGGTCGATGCGCTGCACGAGGTCGTTGCCGATTTCGATGCCAGCGCCCAAGCCGTCGGCCTGTCGCGCAGCGATGCCCTGGCGCAGATGACCGGCACCGCGTTTATGGAGCGGCGCCGCGCCGATATGGCCGCGACCTTTGCCCGCTACGAGACATTGCAAACCGCCCTGACCCGATTGCAGGGGCAGGGGCCTTTCATGCGCGCCTACCACCTGCCGCAGATGTCGGACCCGCAGATCGCGGGGGCAGCGTGGCAGGCGTTTCAGCCCGCCGTACCGTTGAACTTTGCCGGGGTGGTGTTTGCTGGCGTCGGTTTTGTCGCGGGCGGCTTGGGGCTAGCGATGCTGCTGCGACTGTTACGCGCCCCGTTCCGGCGGCGCGGTGCCCGCATACCGGCGCAGGGCCGCTGACACGCACGCCTTTACCTGCGGTACAAGCTGCCGCGCGACCACTCCTCGCTTGACCCTATTCCTAGCTTGACCCGATGCGCCGAAACCGCGAGGTTGCGCGCGATTGATCCCAGATCGGAACCATCCCTTGGCCAAACCAGTATCCTCGACACCGCCCTTCGCCCCTTTTGAATGGATGATCGCCTGGCGCTATCTGCGTGCGCGTCGCGCCGAAGGCGGCGTGAGCGTGATGACCTGGATCAGCTTGATCGGGATCACGCTGGCGGTTTTTGCCCTGATTGCGACCCTTGCCGTGCGGTCGGGCTTTCGGGCTGAATTTGTCGATACGATCCTAGGGGCCAATGCCCATGTGACCGTGTATAATATGGCGTCGGTGGATGAGAACGGCGTGTCCCAGACGGGGATACCCGATTACACCGAGATGGCCGCGCGTGTGGCCCAGGTGCCGGGCGTGACGCAGGTGGCCCCTTTGGTGCGCGGTCAGGTGATGGCCAACAAGGGGCAGGCCAACGCGGGGATCGAGATTTTCGGCATCGAGGCCGCCGATCTGGCCAATATCCCGCGCATCGCCAACCCCGAAACCGCCGATGGCGATCTGGCCGATTTCGAACAGGGCATCGCCATCGGGTCCGGCGTGGCACAGGCGCTGCGGGTCGGCTTGGGCGACACGATCAAGATCATCTCGCCGAACGGGGTGAAAACCGCCTTTGGCACCTCCCCCCGCGTGAATGGCTACGAGGTGACCTATATCTTCTCGGCCGGGCGCTATGACATCGACCGCACCCGCGCCTATCTGCCTCTGGCCGAGGCGCAATCCTTCTTCAACCGCGAAGGCGTCGCCGACGAGCTTGAGGTGATGGTCGAAAACCCAGACACCGTGGATGATCTGACCGTGCCGCTGCTGACCGCCGCGGGGGAACGCGGCCTGATCTGGACATGGCGCGATGCGTCGGGGTCGTTTCTGAGCGCGCTGGATATCGAGGACCGCGTGATGTTCGTGATCCTCAGCATCCTTGTCTTGATCGCGGCGATGAATATCGTCTCGGGCCTGATCATGCTGGTCAAGAACAAGGGGCGCGACATCGGGATCCTGCGCACCATGGGGCTGAGCGAAGGGTCAATCCTGCGCGTGTTCTTCATCTGCGGGGCCTTCACGGGCATCATCGGCACCGCGATGGGGGTGATCCTTGGCTGTCTCTTCGCGCTCTATGTCGATCAGATTTTTGCCGTCGTGAACTACATCTCGGGGGGCAACGCATGGGATCCATCGATCCGCGGCATCTACTTCCTGCCCGCCAAACTGCAATTCGGTGACGTGATGTCGGCTATCGGCCTGTCGCTTGGCCTGTCCTTCGTCGTCACCATCTTCCCCGCGCGCCGTGCCGCGCGCATGAACCCAGTCGAGGCGCTGCGCTATGAATGATCCTGTTTTGCGGCTCTCGGGGATTGGCAAATCCTACAACCCCGGCCAACCGAACGAAGTCAACGTGCTGCGCGGCATCGACCTGACCGTCGCCGCCGGAGAGGTCGTCGCACTGGTCGCCCCCTCTGGCGCGGGCAAGTCAACGCTGCTGCATATCGCGGGTCTGCTCGACACGCCCGACACCGGCACGGTTGAAATCGGCGGCACCGATATGACAGGGCAGTCCGATCGCAAACGCACTGGCGTGCGGCGGCGCGATGTGGGGTTTATCTATCAGTTCCACCACCTGCTGCCTGAATTTTCTGCGCTGGAAAACATCGTGTTGCCGCAGCTGGCAAACGGTGTCTCGCAGTCCGAGGCGCAGACCCGCGCGCTGTCGCTGTTGGAGGAGGTCGGTATCGGCCACCGCGCCGACCACCGCCCTGCGGCGCTGTCGGGGGGCGAACAGCAACGGGTCGCTTTCTGCCGTGCGCTCGCCAATGCGCCGCGGCTGCTGCTGGCGGATGAACCC
>OJEN01000496.1_pt1 | contig 12773 bp, 14 predicted proteins | sample 1593351 | NCBI WGS metagenome assembly OJEN01 (sample SAMN05416777, study PRJEB24817) | seawater metagenome | isolation source: Sea water | place: Canada:Atlantic | collected 2013-11 | reverse complement strand
CCTCTCTATTCGTCGGCAGCGTCAGATGTGTATAAGAGACAGCCATATTCCGCGCTGTGCCGCTGCCCATAGGCCGCCTTGCCCGTAGCAATCAGCGCCTTCGACGGCACGCAACCAAAGTTCAGGCAGTCGCCGCCCATCTTGTGCCCTTCAAGCAGCACAACATCCGCCCCCATTTGCGACGCCCCCGCCGCGACGGACAACCCGCCGGAGCCTGCGCCAATGATCAACAGGTCGGTTTTGATGCGGTTCATTTCAAAAGTTCCTTTTTGCCGGTGACAGCTTTCAACACGACGGGCAGCACCGACAAAGCGCAAAGCCCCAGAATGGGAAGCAGGATGTGAGGTTCGAATATAATGCCGAAGTCTGGTGTTTCGCCCCGTGCAAAAACGGAACCCAGCCCAGCACCGATTGAGGTGAACACGAGCGACCCGGGGATGATCCCTAGAAAGGTAGAGATCACAAAGCGATAAAGAGGCACGCCCAGAAAGGCAGGAATAAGGTTCGCCACAAAGAAAGGGACCACGGGCACCAATCGTATGAAGAAAAGCATCGACCACTGGTTTTCGTCAATGCCCGCTTTGACCTTCCGCACAAGCCCCTCCGACGCGTCCATACGCGCCTTCAATGTCTCTCCGAGACCCATACGCGCGGCAAGAAAGATCACGACCGCCCCCAGTGTCGCGCCGGTGACATTTGCCAGAACGCCGAACACTGTCCCGAATAGAAAACCGCCAGTGATTGTTGCCACGCTCGCCCCTGGAAGGGAGAACCCCACAATCATGATATAAATACCCAGGAACACGAGGATCGTCAGCGCATAGTGCTGGTCACGAAAAGCGATCAACGCCTCGCGGTTGTCGCGCAGCGTCTCGAAGGTAAGGTAATCGCGCAGGGCGAAATAGCCGATCACCGCGACCGCCAAGATGGCCACAAAGGGCAAGTAGCGAAACCACGAAGGCTTTTCAGAGGCTTGTGCGGACATATTGTCGGGTCACTTTCCAAAGGGTATAAGTTGCTCCTTATTAGATGGGTCAAATATCGCCAGTCAGATAGGGTGCTCACGTGTGGTTGATGTGAAGGCGGCTTTTATGACGATGTCACGGCAATTCCCAAGAAAACTGTAACATTGCGCAGATAAGCTGGCTTAATTTGTTGCAAAGGCCGAAATAACGGCACCAAGGGTTTGACTTGCCCGTGCTGCAGCTTTAGGAGCAGGGCTTGAAATGACAGTGACGCGCCGAATCTGGTCGCGTGCTAAAGTATAAAGTGGAGTCGGAGCGATGAAACGCACCTATCAACCTTCAAACCTTGTGCGCAAACGGCGCCACGGTTTCCGCGCACGCATGGCAACCAAAGCGGGTCGCAAGATCATCAACGCGCGCCGTGCACAAGGCCGGAAGGAACTGAGCGCGTAATACGCGACCTCGGTTTCAAAAAGATATGACACCGCCGGAGGCACCTATGGATGGCAGCATCGCCACACCAGAGGAAACGCTTCCGGCGGTTTCTTTACGTGTGCAAACGCTCAAAAATCGCCCCGACTTTCAACGGGCATCCCGCGCCCCTCGGGTCGCCATGCCCGGTTTCATCCTGCAGATGCGTAAACGCGCAGCGGGCGAAGCCGATGGCATACGGGTTGGGTTCACCTGCTCTAAAAAAGTGGGCAACGCCGTCGCGCGCAATCGGGCCAAACGACGTCTACGCGAAGTCGCACGCCTGACGCTCCCTCACGAGGGACGCGACGGTATGGACTATGTCCTCGTAGGTCGCAGCGATGCCACGGCATCCCTCCCTTTTGACAAATTGCAGTCGGATTTCACCAAAGCCTTGGGGATCCTGCACGGCAAGCAACGCTCTGGCACAAAAAAGTGACCCCTTTGGCGCGCGTTTTGGCACTGCCTGTGAAAGGGTATCGCCTCGTCTTTAGCCCCTGGGTTGGCCACAACTGCCGATACCACCCGACATGCAGCGCATATGCGCTGGAAGCACTTGCTAGGCATGGCGGCATCAAGGGCGGCTGGCTCACCCTGCGGCGCATCGCTCGCTGCCACCCTTGGGGCGATAGCGGCATCGACAACGTACCCGACTAGCCCTTCTGCTTCTCTCCTTTCTTTACATCACCAATCGCCGCCATACACATGCACTGGCGCTTGATCGGCAAACTCAGTTGCACTAAGCCAAGCCCATGCTTGATCATCCCGAAGATATTCACCCGCTCTTCAACGGTGCCCCCCAAAGCACCGAGTTTCGCAAACTGCGCAAACGTCTTGTGCGACAAACGCGCGAGGCGATTGAGCAATACGGGATGATCGAATCCGGCGGCAAATGGCTGGTTTGCATGTCCGGGGGAAAAGATAGCTACACCCTGCTGGCCATCTTGCACGAGCTCCAATGGCGCGGTCTTCTGCCCGTCGAACTGGTCGCCTGCAACCTCGATCAAGGCCAGCCCAATTTCCCCGCCACGGTCTTGCCCGCGTTTCTTGAAAAGATGGGTGTCAAACACCGCATCGAATACCAAGATACCTATTCCATCGTCATGGATAAAATACCCGCGGGCCGCACATTCTGTGCGCTGTGCAGTAGGCTTCGTCGGGGGCACCTCTATCGCATCGCGCGCGAAGAAGGATGTACCGCTGTTGTCCTAGGCCACCACCGTGATGACATCCTAGAGACGTTTTTCATGAACCTGTTTCATGGCGGGCGCTTGGCGACCATGCCGCCAAAACTCGTGAACGAAGAAGGCGATCTGTTCCTATACCGCCCCCTCGCCCATGTTGCGGAGGTCGATTGCGAAAAATTCTCTACTGCCATGAATTATCCAATCATTCCGTGTGATTTGTGCGGCTCGCAAGACGGTCTGCAACGCCAGCAGGTAAAATCGATTCTAGACGGCTGGGAGGCGAATAGCCCCGGACGCCGTCAGGTGATGTTCCGCGCGCTGATGAACGCACGCCCTTCGCATCTGTTGGACCCGAACCTGTTTGATTTTGCGGGCCTCACTCGGGACAAGTAAACCCTCGAAAAGCTGAGAGTTTTATTCAAATTCTGTAGATCAAAAACAGAACATTAATCTTTTGGTCAGAGGCAAGGGCTATCGGTATGACGGTAACACTGTCAGCCGAGGCTTCATTTGCAACACGATCTTAAACCCAATCTTTCGAGGCGCAGCACAACCCGCCGCCATTTACCCGCTGGCCTCGTGCTTTTGCTGGGGTTTGCGTTGTCCGTGCTTTGGTTCGGCTGGCAGGGGTTAATTTTCATCGGCTTTATCGCCCCCCCTTTGCTGTATTTGGCTTCAGATAGGTGGCGTAGTACACCATCAGAACCAATGCGAACGCACCCCCTGGATAGGACGTCCACTGCCCGACCAAGCGGCGGCACCGATCCTACACCTCGGGAACCGATGCAGCACGCTCAAGTGCTATTCCAGCCTCAGATATCCACCCATTCCGGCATGATCACCGGATTCTCTGCAGTTCCGACCTGCCACACCAGCATGAACACCGATATGGCCGCGCCGCTCAACGCCTCGGAAATTGCAGAGGATGAAACTCCTTTCAGTCACTTCAGCAATCTGACTCACGCGCTGCACAGGGCCAAAACCCTGCAACGAGCGTCTCACTTTCCTATTATCATCACATGCAGCCTTTCTACCGAGCAAGTGGATGACGCGCAGCTGGCGGCAAAACTGGAATGGGAACTTGATCGTCTTGACGTCAAAACCGCGACTTTGCGACTAGCCCTGCCGCAACACCTTTGTCAGCATACGCCTTCTCACCCACTCATTTCTACATGCCGTGACCTTCGTACGCTAGGATGCGGTATCGCGCTTAACGGTTTCGGCAGCGGTCCGCACTGCGTTGAGATTATTCAAAAATGCGGCGTTGACCTCGCGATTATCGACCCATCTCTCACCAATGACGTTGATAAACACCCCAACCGTCGCCGCATCCTGTCAGCGGTAGTTGCGATGGCTCATGATTTGGGCGTCGAAACCCTGGCTTGTGATATACGAACCGCCGGAGAGCATAGCTTATTGTCTCAACTGGGCTGCGACCATGTTCAAGGCGACGGCATCGCGCCGCCCATGCAGATATACGAAGCGACCACTTGGATGCATACACATAGCCAAAAACTGACACGTCTGCCCAGTGTGGTGGGTGGCATTCGTTGATGTTTGGCTTCGGCAGATCAGTGTGCACCAAAGGGGAAAAGGCGAATCTACTTGACCTTTGGTGCCTTACTCTGTTGAACCCACGCTGATATTACAGGCATCAGGTGACGGTCACATGGACGATCAAAACAAGAATCTCATTTTCGCGACGGTTCTAAGTTTCATAGTCATCCTAGGGTGGTTCTTGTTGTTTCCGCCTCCGGAAACCGAAACCATCACTGACCCAGCTGCCACACAGCAAGTGACGGACGCGACCTCGACAGAAGCTATTGTCCCTTCAAGTGCAGGCGCAGCCGACAATGTGACCGATGCGTCGGACGAGGCAACGGCAGCTCTCGAAGAAGCGCCGCGTATTCCCGTTGAAACGGCGCGCATTTCCGGCTCAATCTCACTGCTAGGGGGGCGGGTCGATGACCTTCATTTGAAGGATTACAATACAACTATCGAAAAAGATTCTCCCATCGTAAGCTTGCTATCACCTGCAGGCACACCCGACGCCTACTATGCGCTTTACGGCTGGGCTCCAGGTGCGGGGATTGCCCCTGAACAGGTTCCAGGACCAAACACCCTTTGGACACTTAGCCAAGGTGAAACGCTGTCAGTCGAAACCCCGGTCACGCTCACTTGGGACAACGACGCCGGTCAGCTTTTCTCACGCACCATCTCAATCGACGAAAACTATATGTTCAAGATCGAACAGAAGGTTGAGAACACTTCCGAAAACACGGTTTCGCTTGCACCTTACGGGCTAATTGCACGCCACGGTATTCCAAGCGACGCGCAGAATTTCTTCATTCTTCACGAGGGTCTTGTCGCCATGAACAATGGTGAACTGCTTGAGACCGCTTGGGATGATATTCCCGAGCTGGATGTCGTGAACGGCGTGCCATCCAAACGTATTGACGGTGTAACCAACGGCTGGATCGGCTTCACCGGGCACTATTTCATGACCAACCTGATCCCGGATCCGGAACAGCCAACACGCTTAACGGTCAAATACCTGCCACGCACTGAGATTTTTCAAACCGAATCCGTGATGCCGACGCAAACTGTCGCAAGCGGGCAGACAGCAACGGTCACCACACAGTTGTTCGCCGGTGCCAAAGAATGGGAAATTCTGCGCGACTATGAGGCGCAAGGCGTGTACAAATTTATCGACTCCATCGATTGGGGCTGGTTCTTTTTCCTGACCAAACCGATCTTTTGGGTACTTCACCATCTAAACCTGCTGATCGGCAACATGGGTGTCGCGATCATCGGCCTGACGTTGCTGATCAAAGCTCTGCTCTTCCCACTTGCGTATAAATCCTACGTTTCGATGGCGAAGATGAAAGAGCTTCAGCCACAGATGGAGAAGCTGAAAAAGGATGCAGGCGACGACCGTCAAAAGCTTCAACAGGGCATGATGGAGCTATATAAACGCGAGAAAGTGAATCCAGCCGCCGGCTGTCTGCCGATTTTGTTGCAGATCCCGATTTTCTTTTCCCTCTACAAAGTGATCTTCGTCACGTTGGAGCTGCGCCACGCCCCCTTCTTCGGCCCGTTTCAGGATTTGAGCGCCCCAGACCCGACATCTATCTTCAACTTCTATGGTCTGCTGCCATGGGCTGCGCCCGAAGCAGGGACCGTTCTTGCCTTGGTCTTTATCGGGATCCTACCGCTGCTGCTGGGTATTTCCATGTTCCTGCAGCAGAAACTGAACCCGGCCCCTACGGATCCCACGCAGCAGATGATCTTTGCCTGGATGCCATGGGTGTTTATGTTCATGCTTGGCGGTTTCGCATCTGGCCTCGTTGTCTACTGGATCGCAAACAACACGATTACCTTTACGCAGCAGTATCTGATCATGCGCAGCCAAGGCTATAAGCCCGATATCCTAGGGAATATTAAAGGCAGCATGAAATTCGGACGGAAGGGTGATCCGAAATAATGACAACAGTGAACCAGCTCTATCGCCACCCGCTCAAAAGCAATGGTCGCGAAGAGCTGGATCATACAGCGCCCTCCCAGGGGCAGTCGATGCCGTGGAACCAGACCTGGGCGGTGGCGCATGGCGCGACGCGTCTAGATGAGACCGAATGGGCGCATTGTGCAAATCTGAGCACCGGGTCAAAAGCACCATTTGGTTTGATACTACAACACCATGGAGCGAGCTTGATTGGGTCGGGAACGACGTGTCAGCTGGCGAAACTGTCCTACGCGTACGGGAAACCATCAAGCGGTGCCAAGCGACCACCGCGAATCCACTCAACGGCGAGCGCGACATCGACATGTTGCGCGTATTGAGCACTTGGGGTCACCAAGATTTCCGCGTATACGCTGAGGTCATTCACACGGGCTCCGTCGCAATTAGCGACCAGGTAAAGGTACTTTAACTCATGCAAGTCCAATTTAGCATCGCCGAAGAGCCTGATGCCTATGCAGCCGAAAAAGGCCGCATGCTATTTGCAGGCGAAACGCTGTTTGTGAAAGGCGTTGTCGCGATGGACGGCCTGCCACCCGCCGACCGGATGGAGGTGTGTTTTGCAGGGCGATCAAACGTTGGTAAATCGACTTTGATCAATGCCTTGACGGGCACAAAAGCGCTGGCAAGAGCGTCCAACACGCCGGGGCGCACTCAAGAGATCAACTATTTTACCGCGGCCGACGATCACTACCTCGTCGATTTGCCCGGGTATGGCTATGCAAACGCCCCTCTACCCGTCGTCGAAAAATGGCAACGGTTGCTGAAACAGTACCTTTCAGGTCGGCAAACGCTCCGCCGTGCGTTTGTGCTGATCGACGCGCGGCATGGTGTGAAGAAGGTTGATGACGAAATCATGTCTTTGCTAGATAGCTCAGCCGTGACTTTTCAATGTGTCCTCACGAAAGCCGACAAGGTTAAAGAAGTAGAGCGTCAGAAGGTTCTGGATCAGGTCCGTGGTGCGCTTGCCAAGCACCCAGCCGCCTACCCCGAAATCGTGGTTACGTCTTCTGAAAAGGGCTGGGGCATCCCTACGCTCCGTGCCATTATCGCGACGTTGGAGTGACGAGCACTTCGGCGTTTACCGAGGCAGAGAATGAGAAAACAAGACATGAATCGCGACTGGATCGCCACCGCACGCACCCTGAGCCAAGCGCTCCCCTACTTGCAGCGTTACGCTGACGCGACCGTTGTTATAAAGCTGGGCGGTCACGCCATGGGCAGCGACGATGCGATGGAAGAGTTCGCGCGCGACGTAGCACTTATGCGCCAGGTCGGCGTGAACCCCGTCATCATTCATGGCGGCGGCCCGATGATCAATGACATGCTCGGCCGGCTGAACATCAAGTCCGAATTCGTAAACGGCAAACGGGTGACCGACGCTGCCACGATGGAAATCGTTGAAATGGTTCTGTCGGGCCTTGTGAACGCCCGCATTGTGCAAGCGATCACGGCACAGGGTGGGCGTTGCGTCGGTGTGTCTGGCAAGGACAGCGGCCTTATTATCTGTGACCAAGAGGACCCAGAGCTGGGGTTGGTTGGCGCACCGACCGAAGTAAACCCCCGTTTGCTACGCGATCTGGCCGACAAAGGGATTATCCCGGTGATTGCGCCCCTTGGCATGGGCCGCAACGGCGAAACATTTAACATCAACGGCGATACTGCGGCGGGCGCGATTGCAGCTGCGCTGAAGGCAGACCGCTTGCTGCTGCTTACCGACGTCGCAGGCGTGAAGAATGCCGAAGGCGACGTACTGACGGAGCTAACAGCGAGCCAGATACGCGAGATGGTGGCAGACGGAACGATTGCCGGTGGTATGATACCCAAAACGCAAACTGCGCTTGATGCGATCGACGGTGGCGTCCGCGCAGCGGTGATTCTGGACGGGAGAGCCCCTAACGCCTGCTTGTTGGAGCTTTTCACCGAACATGGTGCAGGGAGCATTATCCGCGGCCAGTAACAACGACGTCTTTGATTATTGCATATTGCCCCCTCCCCTGTTTCCGGCTGTTTGAGCTTCTTGTTTATGCGGCCGATACATTAAGGAAACGTTGATGAGACGCCTTATTCTGATGCGCCATGCAAAAGCAGGTTGGCCGGCGGGGATCGCGACGGACTTTGACCGGCCTTTGGATGACAAAGGTCGGCAAGACGCACATGCAATCGGGCGATGGCTCGACGCCGAAGACTACAGACCTGATCTTGTGCTATGCTCTGCATCTCGGCGAACGTCGGAAACGCTCGAACTTTTGGAAATTCCCTCCGCTGTTAAACGAATCTTCACAGACCGTCTTTATCTAGCAGATACAGAACGGCTGATGGCGGCCATACAGGGCGCTGAAGGGGCAACAGTTTTAGTTCTTGCGCATAACCCCGGCGTGGCGGAGATGGCGCATCTCCTGCCCCGTGTAGGTGCCACAGCTCATCTTGCAGCGGGAAGCCCACCGGGTGCGACAATGGTGATGTCATTCGCTGTGGACGACTGGAGGGGCGTGCACTGGCACAACGGCGACGTACAGGCGTACGTGACGCCACGGATGCTTGCCCAATAGAAAAGGGCGGGGAAATCCCCGCCCTTGAAACTTAGTGGCCCAAAATCTGGCTGAGGAACAGCTTGGTCCTCGGGCTTTGGGGGTTGTTAAAGAACTCTTCAGGTTCGTTCTGTTCGACGATCTGACCTTCATCCATAAAGATGACGCGGTTGGCCACCTGACGGGCAAAGCCCATCTCGTGCGTCACGCAGAGCATCGTCATGCCTTCCTCAGCCAGTTCGACCATCGTGTCCAGAACCTCTTTGATCATCTCCGGATCCAGGGCTGAGGTTGGTTCGTCAAACAACATGATACGCGGACGCATACACAGGCTGCGCGCGATCGCCACGCGTTGCTGCTGGCCACCAGAAAGCTGACCTGGGTACTTGTCCGCCTGATCCGGGATCTTAACCTTCTCAAGGAAATGCATCGCGATTTCTTCGGCTTCCTTCTTAGGTGTTTTTCGCACCCAGATCGGAGCAAGCGTGCAGTTTTCGAGGATCGTCAAGTGTGGGAAAAGGTTGAAGTGCTGGAAACACATCCCGACTTCGGAGCGGATCTTGTCGATGTTCTTAACGTCCGAAGACAGCACCGTACCGTCGACTTCGATCCGGCCTTTCTGATGCTCTTCCAAGGCATTGATACAGCGGATCAGAGTTGACTTCCCCGAGCCCGACGGTCCGGCAATAACGATACGTTCACCACGGTAAACGGTCAGGTCAATATCCCGAAGTACGTGAAACGTGCCATACCATTTGTTCATGTTCTCGATGCTGATCGCGACCTCGTTCGAGACTTTCAGCGCTTGTGCTTGTTCAGCCATAATTACAGCCTTTCCTTAATGGTGGTCGGTCTGGAGTTGACGTTCCAGCCATTGTGAATATTGCGAGATGCCGTAGCAGACGACGAAGAAGAGCAAGGCGGCAAAGCCCCAAAGTTCCCAGTAGACGCCGTTCCAGTCCGTCGACGCTAGGATCGGCCCGCGGATCATCCCAACCAGGTCGAACATCGAAATAATCGACACCAGCGTAGTATCCTTGAACAGCCCGACGGCCACGTTAACGATCCCTGGGATCGAGATTTTCAAGGCTTGGGGCAAAATAATCAGGCGCATGGCCTGCGCATAATCAAGGCCCAAGCTGTCTGCAGCCTCGTATTGACCACGTGGCAAGGCTGCCAACCCACCCCGGATCACCTCGGCGATATAGGCAGACGCGAACATGGTGATCATGATGATAACACGCAGGATCAGGTCGAAGTTTGTGCCCGGTGGCAGGAAGTAAGCCAGGACCACGTTGGCGACAAAAAGCAACGTAATCAGAGGCACCCCTCGGATAAACTCAATGAAAACAACGCAGATCAGTTTGATGATCGGCAAGCTCGATTGACGACCCAGCGCAAGCAGAATGCCCATCGGCAGGGACAAAGACACGCAGATCACGCCCAAGATCATGTTGAGCATAAAGCCCCCCATGTTCCGCGAGGCGACCGGTTCCAGCGCGAGCACGCCCGATAGGCTTGGCGTAATGAAGCCAAGGACAAACCACGTCACGACGCCTGCAATGAGACCCGCGAAAAGGCCGCCTGCAAAGCTTGTCTTAACGATTCTGCTGTAGACCACATAGCCAACCACAACCGCCAGCAACGCCGACAATGGCACCAAAAGGGAACCGCCCCAAATCAACCAAAAGGCGATGAAAGGATAGATGACGGTAAAAAGGATGAGCCCACGTGGCAGGTTGCTAAACAGCACCGGTGACACGGCGACGAACAGTAGTACGAATGCCAATGTCGGGCGCCAGTAGCCGTCCTGTGGATAGGCGATACCAAACAGCAGTTGGTTCCAGCGTTCTGTCAGCACCGAGAAACAGCCAGCTTGGACACCGTCCAATACTTCGCGACACTCGCGAATGTTGGATGTCGTCCAAACGCCGCCCAGCAACCAAGGAAGGAAGCCGGAAAGGATCAGATAGATAACGTAAAGCGCTGCGAGCGTGAGAATGGTGTAAGGGATCGACGAAAACAGGCTTTCGCGGACCCATTTTACAGGCCCCTGCGCGGTTGGCGGGGGCGCGTGCTGTGGCAACATGGTGTCCCGCACATAAGGGACGGAGGCGGCGTGTGTATCTGACATCTTACCGCTCCTTCAAGCTGACAGAGTTGTTGTAAACGTTCATGATCGCAGAGATCGACAGCGAGATCGTAAGATAGAACAGCATCAGCAAAAGCACGCATTCGATCGCGCGGCCGGTTTGGTTCAATGTGATCCCCCCCAGTGTCGCAGTGATATCGGCATACCCTACGGCAATCGCGAGCGACGAGTTCTTGGTGATGTTGAGGTATTGCGAAATCAGCGGCGGAATGATCACACGCAACGCCTGCGGCAGAACCACAAGATTCATGACCCGCTTCGGGCGCAAGCCCAGCGACGACGCAGCTTCGGTCTGCCCTTTTGAGATCGCCTGAATACCTGCACGCACGTTTTCGGCGATGAAGGCACCGGTGTATACGGACAAAGCCAACCACAATGCGATCAGCGGCGCGCCGATCTGCAGACCACCACGGAAGTTAAAGCCCTTAAGCTCGGGGTAATCCAATGCGATGGGGCTGCCCATGATGAAGAACATCACAATCGTCGGCACCAGCAAGATCGCGACAGTGGGCCATCCCATAGGCAGCAGCTTGCCCGTACGGAACAGAAGGCTAACCGCATACCGGCGATAGATAATCGCGGCGATGATCGACAGCACAAAGGTCGCAACCACGATCATAGACCCCGGGCCCCAAACCGGTGCGGGAATGTAGATGCCCCGGTTGGTGAAGGCGAAGGCGTCGAAAAGCATGCTCGACGTGGCGTTGTCACCGCGGAACTTGTTGGGCGCGGGCAAAACGGCCGTCATCAAGGTGTAGATCATCAGGATCCAGATCAGCACCGGAATATTCCGGAAAATCTCGACGTAGACCGACATCAGTTTGGACACGAGCCAGTTCTTGGACAAGCGCGCCACACCGGCGATCACACCCAGAATTGTCGCAGTGATACAGGCCAGAAACGCAACAAGAAGCGTGTTGATGATACCGACCATTGCGGCACGCAGGTTCGATGACTGGCTGTTATAATCGATTAAGGATTGGTTGATATCGTAGCCGGCTGGCACGTTCAAAAACCCGTAAGAGATGTTCAATCCGGCCTCTGCCAGATTTCGTACCAGGTTGATGCCCAGAAACGACATCAATGCGATAAGCAGTATCAGCGCGATAAACTGGAAAGTGTAGGATCTATAGCGGGTGTCGTTAAGCAACATCGACAGCCGGAACGAGCCCTGTTGAGGGTCGGACATTGTCGTCATCAGATTTTCCCTGTGTGCCGGACCTGTTTTTCACGCACCATTCGGTGTCGCGGGCCGGGTTTTATTTTTGCGTCGTATAGGCGCAAAGGGCGCGGAATTGCTCCGCGCCCCTCGACGGATGTGTTTAGCGGAAAGGAGGCGCGTACATCAGGCCGCCGTCTGTCCACTGAGCGTTCAGGCCACGGGCCAGACCGATTGGTGTTTCTTCGCCGATGTTCTTGGCAAAGATTTCGCCGTAGTTACCTTGCGACGCGATGGCTTTTTTCGCCCAGTCAGCTTCCAGACCCAGCATTTCACCCAAAGTACCTTCGGTGCCAAGCAGACGGGCAACTTCTGGGTTTGTGGTGTTTGTTGTCATCTCTTCGACGTTTGCCGATGTGACACCCAGCTCTTCAGCTGCGATCAGAGCGTAGAGAACCCAGCGGGTTACATCGCCCCAGTCGTTGTCGCCATGGCGAACAAGCGGGCCCAGAGGCTCTTTGGAGATGATTTCGGGCAGGATGATGTGCTCACCTGGGTTTTCAAAGGTCGCACGTGTCGCGGCCAGACCGGAGGCGTCGGTAGTATAGGTGTCGCACGCACCGGCCAGATACTGCTGTTGGCCTTCGGCGTTTGTTTCAACAGGCACGGGCTCGTAGCTGATGTTGTTGTTGCGGAAGAAGTCCGCGAGGTTCAGCTCGGTCGTGGTGCCGGTTTGGATGCAGACCTGTCTCTTATACACATCTCCGAGCCCACGAGACCGTACTAGATCT
>OJEN01000491.1_pt1 | contig 12834 bp, 9 predicted proteins | sample 1593351 | NCBI WGS metagenome assembly OJEN01 (sample SAMN05416777, study PRJEB24817) | seawater metagenome | isolation source: Sea water | place: Canada:Atlantic | collected 2013-11 | reverse complement strand
GAGATCTAGTACGGTCTCGTGGGCTCGGAGATGTGTATAAGAGACAGGACGTCAACTGCCCTATATTGATCAGGTCTCATTCACGTTGGTGTCGTCAAAAAGTGCGGCAGGTGATGCGGCAATTGCCGGACAGGTCAATATGCAAGAGCGTCACGTCAGCACACGTGCAGACGAAGTTCTGGCAGCCAATGATGACTTGCTGCCGTTCACCCTGATTGAAAGCGACATGAATGCCTTGACCTTGTCTTTGAACCTCAATGACAAGGACGCTGTTCTGCGCAAGATTTTCCAGAACAAGAACTTCCGCATTGCCTTGTCCCATGCCATCGATCGCGAAGCCATTATCAGGCGCTTTACCCCCGGCGCCCTCCCGCATCAGGCAGCACCGCGCCCCGAAAGCCCGCTGTATCATACGGTTCTTGCCCGGCAATTTATCAATCATGATCCCGAGCTGGCGACAGACTATCTGGCAAAGGCAAACCTGACGCAAAAGGACGACGAAGGTTTCCTTCTGCGCCCCGATGGCAAGCGTCTGTCGTTTATGATTGATACAGAAGGGTCCGACCGCTTTGATATGCTCAATGCCGTTATCCAATACTGGCGCGATATTGGCATTGATGTCACGGCACGCAATCTTGCCCGCGATGTTTTTGTCGCAAACCGTCAAAACAACAATCATCACGCCAGTGCATGGGGCGGTGATGGCGGCCTTGATGCCATGGTGATCCCGATCAACTACCTTCCGGTGTCTGCGGAATCTTCGTGGTTCGCAACCGGCTGGGCAAATTGGTATGCCAACCCGGAAAGCCCCAGCGCAATCACCCCGCCAGATGCTGTTCAGAAGCAACTTGCCCTTTATGATCAGCTAAAGGCCACGGCAAATGCAGAAAAACAAGCGCAACTCATGCGCGATATTCTCGACATCAGCGTCGATCAGTTTTACGTTATGGGAATTGCGCTTCCGCTTAATCGCAAAGGCGTGGTTGCCAAGAACTTTCATAACGTTCCAAAGATCATGCCTGCTGCCTGGAGCTATGCAACGCCGGCACCTACAAATCCTAGTCAGTACTACATAGATTAGGAAGATAATATGTGTCACTCTGCGGAGTGAGGACAGGGGGAAAATAACCGCGTGAAGAAGCTGTTGGACCGGATGATCGGCAGTCTGGTTTTCAAGATCGCACTTTCGATTGTGATCGTTGAGACCATTCTGCTCGGGCTTTTTGGCGGGTATTATGTTCAGTATTTTGGCGCGGAAATTGATCGACGCATTGCCGAACAAATCAGCGCACCCGGTCGATTAATTCAGGACGAACAGCTTAAAATCTCGGTCATCAGCGATCCAGATCAGATGGAACTTCTGCTGGGCCCCCATGTGCAGGAGGCAATGGCGATCGGTTTTGATGGGACCATCTATCACACGATGGATCCTATGATGATCGGCCGTTCGGTCAAAGAGCTGCCCGATTTCCCCAAGGATGAATTGCGCGCCGACATGACCGAGGAGGTCCTGTTTACCAGCGATGACAGCAGTGGCCGCAACATGGTCAGTATCACCCCGCTGTTTACGCTCAATGCCAATCAGCCGTTTATGTATGCCTATTTCAAGGTATCGACCCAAGGCCTTGAAGCAAGCCAACGACAGATGCAATCGGTTTTGCTGATTGGTTCTGCCATGTGCATCTTGCTGACATCGGCACTGATTTTTCTGTTTACCCAGCAAACCGTGCTTAAGCGCCTGATTACGGCCGCCCAGTTTGTTAATAACATCCAGATTGGCAAGCTAAGTTCGCGGCTGACGCCGATGGGACGGGACGAAATCGGCACGTTGGAACGTGGCCTTAATGCCATGGCCGAAAGCCTTGAGCGGCGAACCCTCCAGCATCAGATCGCACAGGATGCCTTACGTGACAGCGAAGAACGGTTTCGCGATTTCACCCTGTCATCGGCTGACTGGTATTGGGAAATGGGCGCGGACCTTAAAATCGCTTTTGCGTCCTATAAATTCTATCAGCTGATCGAAGAAATCAACGGATCGCCGCAGGGCCAGTCTTTTGACAAACTGGGACTTCATTCCGAAGATCAGGATGGATGGCGGTATCTTAATTCACGTTTGTCGGCCCATATGGCGTTCCAGAACATCGAATTTTCATGGACATCGCGCCAAGGCGAAAAGCACTTTGGACGCATCAATGGTGTTCCCGTCTTTGAACTTGATGGCACGTTCAAAGGGTATCGCGGCACGGGCAGTGACATTACGTCACAACGCCGGGCAACCGAGGAACAGCAAGCGTTGCAACGCCAATTGGCAACGTCGCAGAAGCTTGAGGCTGTTGGGCAAATGGCCGGTGGGGTTGCGCATGAATTTAACAACTGCCTTGCGGGTATTTTGAGTTTTGCCGAAGTTGCACGAGCCAAGATCGACAACCCGGATCGCGTAAAAGAATACCTTGATCACGTGATTTCACTGGGTGAGCGCGCCACCAGTGTTGCCGATCAGCTTTTGATGTTCTCGCGCCGTCGCATTGATCAGCCAACCAATGTCCGTGTGTACAGCGTTTTTTCCGAGATGGAAAAGCTGCTGATCACGTTGCTTGAACACCGGATTGAACTTCAGATCTGGTCGAACGAGCCGGAGCTTCACACCCGCGTTGACCCGACACAGCTTTCAGCCTGCCTATTGAACCTTGCGATTAATGCCCGCGATGCCATGCCTGACGGTGGCACACTGCAAATTTCGTCGCGCAGTGTTGAGATTGCGCCGTTGGCACAACGCACCGGCGATGATGACGAGGAAACCTATCCCGATAATGTTTCTGGAAAGTTTGTTGTCATCACGGTGCAGGATACCGGCATGGGCATCCCTGATGATATTCTGGAAAACATTTTCGAACCGTTCTTTTCCACCAAGGAACCGGGCAAAGGCACGGGGCTTGGACTTTCGATTGTTCATAACTGGGTCGAAGAGGCCCATGGCTTTATCAATGTAGAAACCGTCGAAGGCGAAGGAACAACCTTCTTGGTCTATCTACCACACGTCGAAGCCACCGAGGAAGCAACCCAGTCGAAAGACATCATCGACAGCATTCCGGGCAATGGCGAACGCATTCTGGTGGTTGATGATGAGCAGTCGTTACGCACAACTGCGGGCATCATCCTTGAGGATGCCGGATTTAAGGCCGTTTCGGCCAAAAGCACCGAAGAAGCGCTTGAAATCCTTAAGGCCACCGATGACACCAACAAGATCGACGTGATCCTGACCGATGTTGTCATGTCAGGGCGCAGTGGCCCGCAATTGATCATCGAAGCATTGCGCCAAAACCCGCAATACGCCGTTGTCTTTATGTCCGGCTTCCCTGCACGGTCGCGCAAGGAGCTTGATAAGCTTCTGGGCAATTATGTGTTTATCAAAAAGCCCTTCCGCCCAGCACAACTTCAAAAAGCCATCCACGATGCTCTGGCACTTCGCGCGGAACGCCAAAGCACCTAAGAAAAGTCGACCAGAACAAGCCTCGCAATGGTTTTCAGGGTCGAGTCTTGGGGCTTTTCTACACCTTTTGGGCCGATATCTTGGCAAAAGGTTAAAAAATTCTTTCCATTTTGACCGTGCGAAATCGTTGTATTGCACGTGGTTACACACCCCCATTTGCACGGGGCTTGCCCAAGTGTGACAGCCATCACATTTTTTGACATACTGAACTCATACTCTAGGAGCTAGAGATTTAATCACCTCCTGCGATGGGCAAATATCCCCTCCCGGTAATGTAATGAGGTCAGAATGGTTGGTTCAGTTCAAGGTTCAGGATTAAGTGCCGCGGCACAGGCTGTTAACGAGGCGATCACGCCGCAAGGTGGCGCAAGCCCGTCACTGCCGTTTGCCGCTGCTGAGGGTGCGATTAACAAGGCAACCAGCCTTGCCAAAACCATTGGTTCTATTGTGACAGAACACCAGCCGCTCGAAACACGCGGCGCACGCGGTACGAATGTTAATATCCTAACGTGATTTTCCCTCTCGTTAGCTTCCTCCAGGGTGGCAGTCGCCACCCTTTTTTCTGTCTGCGTGGCAAGCTGCCATCGCAAGCGTCCTGTTCATGACAAACCACGACGCCCGTGGTACGATCAGGCAGTTTAAAACCTGAACCACATTGTCAGCGGTAAGATGCCCACCAATAGAATTGGTACTGGAACATCCCAAACAGGCCTGCAGGATGCGCGCACGACCCGACAGGATGGCGCGTTGCGCGCCCGTGGGCGTATTCCATCACTTCCCGATCAGCCATCACCTGACAGCTTTATCGCCGCCCAGCTTGCGCGCCTGCGCAATCTGATCGCCACCGATCAGATTGACCACAATGCCCGGCGCGGCACTTATCTCAATATCCTGCTTTAGAGCGGGTTGCCTTTACCCTGCACCGTATAAAAAGGCGGGCCATTTCTGACCCGCCTTTTTGCATCCCTGACCGTTCCCGGCAAAGAAAAGAGCCCCGTACCGAAGTACGGGGCCAGTTTATTTGTCCAGGTGTGTTGGACAAGGGAGCTTGCGCAAAAGCGTGATCAGATCACGCAGTTGCCTGGTCTTCGCTCATCGAGCGAATAGGGTGTTCCAGCTTATCAACGATTTCCTTTGGCACGATCTGCCAGAAGTGACCGCGTTCACGATCCCAGTTATCAAGGATGGTGCGTGCATAACCACTTTCGGTTTCTGCAACATGTTCCTCGATCAGGGCCCGGCACTGTTCGTCCCAATGCTGGGTTTCAATGCGCTGGTAAAGAATGGAGCCGTCATTGACGACATCGGCGAATGTGCCGTTGACGTCATAGATGAAGGCCATGCCGCCGGTCATGCCAGCACCAAAGTTTTCACCGACCGAGCCAAGGATCACAGCCGTACCGCCGGTCATATATTCACAACCGTTCGAACCACAGCCTTCGACAACAACCGTCGCACCGGAGTTACGCACACAGAAACGTTCCCCGGCCTGACCGGCCGCAAACAGTTTCCCGGCCGACGCCCCATACAAAATGGTGTTGCCGATGATGGTGTTTTCGTTGGTCTTAAGTGGGCTGCTTGGACGCGGACGCAGAACAATTGTTCCGCCCGAAAGCCCCTTACCGACGTAATCGTTGGCATCGCCCTGAACTTCGATCTTAAGCCCCTGCACGGCAAAGGCACCAAGCGACTGACCAGCCGACCCACGCAGACGCACATGCAGGTGACCCGGTTTCAGGCCGGTCATGCCGTATTTCTGCGTGATCAGGGACGACATCCGCGTACCGATGGCACGCTGGGTATTCTGGATGTTGTACTGCAGCTGCATCTTTTCGCCGTCTTCAAGTAGCGGACGGGCATCCTTGATCATCTGGGCATCAAGAGTGTCAGGCACTTCGTTGCGACCAACCGTCGTGCAGAAACGTGCATGACCGCCAGCATCGGCCTGCGCCAGAAGCGGGTTCAAATCAAGGTCAACGAGGTCTTTTGCACCACGATGAACCTGCTGAAGCAGCTCGGAGCGGCCAATCACATCTTCAAGCTTGTCATAGCCAAGCTCGGCCAGAACGTCTTTGACTTCCTCGGCCATGAAGGTGAACAGATTGACCAGCTTATCTGGCGTGCCGACGAATTTCGCCCGCAGTGCCGGGTCCTGCGTACAGACACCCACCGGGCAGGTATTTGAATGGCACTGACGCACCATAATACAGCCAAGTGCGATCAGGGACGCGGTACCGATACCGAATTCCTCAGCCCCCAGCATCGCGCCAATCACCACGTCACGACCGGTTTTAAACCCGCCATCGACGCGCAGTTTGACCTTGCTGCGCAGGTTATTGAGTGTCAGGACCTGGTTGACTTCCGACAGGCCCATTTCCCAAGGAATACCGGCATATTTGATCGAGGTCTGCGGGCTCGCACCCGTACCACCGTCATAACCGGAAATCAGGATCACGTCGGCTTTGGCCTTGGCCACACCCGCCGCAATCGTGCCAACGCCAGACCGCGATACCAGCTTGACGCAAACCTTACAGCGCGGATTGATCTGTTTGAGGTCATAGATCAACTGTGCAAGATCTTCGATCGAGTAGATGTCATGGTGCGGCGGCGGCGAAATCAGGGTCACACCCGGCGTTGCATTACGCAACTGGGCGATTTCGACGGTAACCTTAAAGCCCGGAAGCTGACCACCTTCGCCCGGTTTTGCACCCTGGGCGACCTTGATCTGAATTTCTTCGCAGTTATTAAGGTATTCAGCCGTCACGCCAAAGCGGCCCGAGGCAACCTGTTTGATCGAGGAGCGCGCATTATCGCCGTTCGCACGGGGGCGGAAACGTTCACGCGATTCACCACCTTCGCCGGAGTTCGATTTTGCACCGATCCGGTTCATGGCAATCGCAAGGGCCTCGTGGGCCTCGGTCGATAGTGCGCCATGGGACATGCCCGGGGTGACGAACCGCTTGCGGATTTCGGTGATGCTTTCAACCTTGTCCTGATGGACGGCCTTGCGGTCACTGCGGAAATCAAGCAAATCACGAAGATGCAGCGGCTCACGCGACCGCAGACCTTCGGAGAATTTGCGGAACGTGTTGTAGCTGCCGGTGGTAACGGCCGACTGCAAGGTATGGATCAGCGGGCCGGTCCAGACATGGCGCTCGCCCGAACGGCGGTATTTATACAAACCACCAACCGGCAAGGTCACAACATTGCCGTTAAAGGCTTCTTTGTGCTGGGCGATGCAGCGACGCTGAATACCTTGCAGGCCAATACCAGAAATGCGCGACGGCATACCCGGGAAGAATTCCGCCACCAAGGACCGTGACAGACCAATACTTTCGAAGTTATAGCCCCCGCGATAGGAACTGATGATCGAAATGCCCATTTTCGACATGATCTTGAGCAAACCGGCATCAATTGCTGCCTTGAAACGCTGCATGACTTCGACGCTGCCCGCGACATTCGGGAACAGGCCGCGTGCATAGCGATCGAGCAAACCTTCCTGTGCAAGATACGCATTGACCGTGGTCGCACCGACACCGATCAGAACAGCAAAGTAATGCACATCCATGCATTCCGCCGAGCGAATATTGAGCGAGATGTATGTCCGAAGCGACGTTTTCACCAGATGACTATGAACGCCACCGGTCGCCAGAACCATCGGGATGGCCGCACGGGTTTCAGAAATACCTTCGTCGGTCAGAATAACGTGCAATGCCCCGCCGCGCACCGCTTCTTCGGCTTCGCGCTGAATGCGTGAAATTGCTTCGCGCAAGGCAAGCTTGCCACCTTCGATGTCAAAGGTGGTGTCAATTTCGACCGCCGTGTCGCCCATATAACCGCGCATCGCGTCATATTCGGCATTGGTCAGAACCGGACTTTCGAGCTGCAGCAGATCACACTGGCTTTCATCCTCATCAAGGATGTTGCCAAGGTTGCCCAAACGGGTTTTCAGGCTCATGACGCGGGCTTCACGAAGGGAATCGATCGGCGGATTGGTCACCTGCGAGAAGTTCTGACGGAAGAAATGATGCAAACCACGATACCGATCCGACAGGATCGCAAGCGGGGTATCATCACCCATCGAACCGATGGCTTCCTTGCCGTCTTCGCCCATCGGATGAAGGATCAGTTCGAGGTCTTCGTGGGTCAGGCCCATTGATTTCTGCAACCGCAGAAGATGTTCTTTTTTAATGTGTGCCGGTTCGATGCGATCAGGTGAAATCAGGTCATCAAGGACCTTGGTCCGACCGACCCATTTCGACCAGTCGCGACGATTTGCCAGACGGTCTTTGAGCTCACCATCGTGGAACAGTTTGCCTTCTTCAAGGTTGACCGCAATCATCTGTCCCGGGCCGAGGCGGCCTTTTTCAATGCAGCTTTCTTCGTCGATATGCACCATGCCCGCTTCGGAACCGGCAATCAGAAGACCATTGCCCGTTACCGCGTAGCGCAGCGGACGCAAACCGTTCCGGTCCGTGCCGCCCATCAGCCATTTGCCGCCATAAGCAGCAAGAGCTGCCGGGCCGTCCCACGGCTCCATCACGGCGTTGCAATAGGCATAGAGGTTTTTATAGCTGTCAGGTGTGGAGGCCTTTTTCGACCAGGCTTCCGGCACCATCATGGTTTTCACCATCGGCAGGTCACGGCCCGCACGCACCATCAATTCAAACACCGCATCCAAAGCCGCGGAGTCAGATGACCCCGGCTGAATGACCGGCTTGAGGTCATCGATGCTTTCGGCAAACGCGTCATGGGCCATGCGCGCTTCGTGGCTTTTCATCCAGTTGACGTTGCCGCGCAGCGTGTTGATCTCGCCGTTGTGGGCCAGAACGCGGAACGGCTGTGCCAACGGCCAGCTTGGGAAGGTGTTGGTCGAATAGCGCTGATGATAAACACAGAAGTTCGAAACGAACCGCTCATCGCGCAGATCCGGATAGAAGGTATCGACGTCTTCGGCCAGGAACATGCCTTTGTAGATGACCGAACGGCACGACATCGAACAGATATAGAAGTCCTTGATCGCTTCGGACAGGACGGCTTTTTCGATGCGACGACGGATGGCATACAGATCGATTTCGAACTGTTCTTCATCAACATCATCACGCACGCCAATCAGGACCTGCTCGATCTCCGGGCGGGTCTGGTTGGCTTTTTCACCGATGACCGAAACATCAACCGGAACCTGACGCCAGCCAAGAATACCATAGCCCTGTTTGAGGATTTCGGTTTCGACAATCGCACGGCAACGTTCCTGTGCGGCCATATCGATACGCGGCAAGAAGACCTGACCAACCGCGATCAGGCTTTCCGGGGCTTCCTGATTGATAACTTTAAGATATGCCTTAAAGAAATCCTGCGGAATCTGAAGGTGGATGCCTGCGCCATCGCCGGTTTTACCGTCGGCATCAACAGCACCACGGTGCCAGATGGCTTTGAGCGCCTCAATCCCGGCTTCGACAACTTCGCGACGCGGTTTGCCGTCAATCGCCCCGACAAGACCCACGCCACAGTTGGCGTGTTCTTCTGCCGGATCATACATGCCGCTTGCCTCAAGATAGGCAGCGTTCTTTTCAAAGCGGGCGATCTCAACAGCACCCGTGCCTTGCAATACTTTGTCCTGAACGATTTTGTTCATAACGTCTCTCTCCTCATGCGGCAGCGGGCTTAAGCAGCTGCTTCTTTGCGCGCCAGCAAATATTCATCGATCCGGTCTGCCGCATCACGGCCATCACGGATTGCCCAAACAACAAGCGATGCGCCGCGTGCGATGTCACCAGCAGCAAACACCCCATCAAGATTGGTCATCATCGAGCGGAAATCGATTTTGACGGTTCCCCAACGCGACACGCCAAGTTCCGGCGCATCAAACAGGGTCGGCAAGTCTTCCGGTTCAAACCCAAGAGCGGTAATCACCATGTCGGCATCCATGGTGTAGTTTGATCCCTCGATGATTTCCGGGCTCTGACGTCCGCCAGCATCCGGGGCACCAAGGCGCATTTTAATTGCACGAACACCGGTTACCTTGTCGTCACCAACGAATGCTTCGGGGTTGGTCAGCCAGACGAATTCAACGCCTTCTTCTTCGGCATTGGCAACTTCGCGCTGGGAGCCCGGCATATTGGCACGGTCACGGCGATACAGACATTTGACCGATTTCGCCCCCTGACGGATCGCGGTACGGACACAGTCCATGGCGGTATCACCGCCGCCAATCACGACAACATTCTTGTCCTTGGCGTTCAGCGTTCCGTCTTCATAGGCCGGGACACTGTCCCCAAGTCCATGACGGTTCGATGTGGTCAGATATTCCAGTGCCGGATAGATGTTGGACAAACCAACGCCCGGCAATTTCAGATCACGGGCCTTGTAAACACCGGTTGCGATCAAAACGCTGTCATGTTTGCGGCGGAGGTCTTCAAGCGATGCGTCACGACCTACTTCGAATTCGGTGTGCATGACAACACCACCTTCTTCGAGCAGTTTCACACGGCGCTCAACAACATCTTTTTCAAGCTTGAAGCCCGGAATACCATAAACCAGAAGACCACCAATGCGGTCATAACGGTCATAGATATGGACTTCATATCCTTTAAGGCGCAGCTGTTCAGCCGCAGCCATCCCACCGGGACCCCCGCCAATGATCCCGACAGACATGCCGTTTTCAGTGGCCGGTTTGGGCGGTTTGACCCAACCGTTGGCAAAGGCGGTATCGGTGATGTATTTTTCAACAGACCCGATGGTCACTGCCCCATGCGTTGACTGTTCGATCACGCAATTACCTTCGCACAGGCGATCCTGCGGGCAAATACGACCCGTGACTTCCGGCATATTGTTGGTCGCCGCCGAAATGGCATAGGCTTCTTCAAGGCGCCCAGCGGTCGTCAGGCTCAGCCAGTCGGGGATGTTATTGTACAACGGACAATGCGCCTGACAGAACGGCACACCGCACTGCGAACAACGCGACGCCTGATCGGCGGCCGAGCTGTCCTCGAAAGGCTCATAAATCTCATCAAAGTCCGTCCGACGCGCGGAGGCATCTCTTTTGTGCGGATATTTTTGTTCTAAGTGAACAAATGTCAGCATCTTCTCTGTCATGGCGGCCCTCTGGAAGGGTTTTATGTTGCGGGTTTCGCTTTATATACGTGGCAAACACCCAAGAATCCAGCATTAAATGCACATTAGGTCATCAATACTGACATATATCATACTGCGACGATTCTAAATACCCAGAGAGCCCCTGAGAATCCCCCTGTAATAAAGTTTCATTAGTACCAAAATGGTACTATTAATGCATTTCGTCAAATCGGGCTAAACTGCTATAAGCGATCAGTTTTTGCCGAGAACAGCCATAGAGGCCGGAGTGACGTTACAACATATAATTCTTCTGGCAGTCGTCCAGGGGATCACGGAATTCCTGCCCATCAGTTCTTCGGGACACCTGATCCTTGCCCCTGCCCTGACGGGTGCAGCAGATCAGGGTTTATTGGTAGATGTATCGGTTCATGTCGGCACACTTGCCGCTGTGTTGATCTATTTCTGGCGTGATGTTTTCGCCATGATCGGCGGATTCTTTGTTCTTTTGTCGGGTCGGATCAATCCTGGCGCGCGACTCGCACTGCACATCATCCTCGCCACCATCCCGGTTGTCGCGATTGGCTTCTATTTCAAGGTTTCAGGCATCGAGGAACAGATGCGTTCTGTGGCAGTCATTGCCTGGACGACACTTGGCTTTGGGATTGTGCTGTGGATTGCCGATAAGATCGGCATGACCATCAACCGTCTTGAGCACATGCGCTGGGGCGGTGCCTTGTTTATCGGTATGGCGCAGGTTCTTGCCCTTGTTCCGGGAACAAGCCGTTCGGGCATCACCATGACAGCGGCGCGCTTCATGGGCTATGAACGATCTGACGCAGCGCAGTTTTCCATGCTGTTGTCGATCCCGGTAATTCTGGGCGCTGGCCTTCTGGCAGGTATCGATGTGCAGCAATCAGGCGACATGGCCCTGACCCGAGACGTGTTTTTGGCGGCTGGCCTATCGTTCATCACTGCCCTGATTGCCATTGCAGTTCTGATGAACTGGTTGAAACGGTCGACTTTCACGCCGTTTGCCATTTATCGAATTCTTCTGGGCGGCGGTTTGCTTGTCTGGGTTTACGTGTATGACCAAGCCCCGATCAGCCTTGGCTTTCTGAGCTAACCACGACAAAGCCCTTACCAATGTATATGCGTCCGCTTAATCCGATTGCCGATGGTCCGGCACTACATGCGATTTTTGGAAACCCAGATTGCTGCACGTGGCTGCCTGACCCGGCCTTTCCAGATGTCAAAACGACTATTGCCAAACTGAAATCCTGGACCGACGGTTTTGAGGCAACATCATGGACCATCGCACCGACCGAAGATGGTCCGGCTGTTGGGCGGATATCGCTTTATAATATCGGCCGTGATCCAAATGTATGGGAAGCGGCCTGCATGGTTGCACCGGCGGCACGCGGACAAAACTTTGCCGCACGCGGATTGTCTTATGCGATTGGGTTCTTGTTTGCGACGACAACTGCACGGCGTGTGTATGCCGATATTGACCCGGACGATCACGCGTCCCTAAAAACGTTTGAGAAGCTGGGATTTACGCGCGAAGGGCAACTTCGCGGCGAATGGGAAACCCATATTGGCATACGTGACTCGGTTATTTACGGGTTACTGCGAACCGATCCGCGCCCCGATATCACGCCACATCCATCCATCATTGCCTGACACCGGCCTCAAGGCCGATCAGTCCTGCCAGATCGGCCCACCAGACAGGACCAGTTGCGCACGGGCCGGGTCTTCGGGGGCATAATCAGACAAATCAACAAAGCGCATCAGAAATGGCTCGTGCGATAGTAAAAAGTCAAGCACGCCAAGCTGCACTTCGTTTGTCGCAATGCCCTTACGCAGGTCATCAAGCCCCATGCCGGTTTGCGCCAAAAGCCCCTGCAACAGTTCTTCATCACCAGCGATATGCGCCACGGCCTGAATGGCGAGTGTTTCAGCAGCGTCCTTATTCATCGTGTTTCCCACCCAACAGGTTCATTTAAACCAGTTTGCCTTGGCCATGGCCCGCCAGATCACAAGCCCGGCGATAACAATCACGCCTGCGGCAATACCACCCAGACCGTTTCCCGCCAATAAAACAAGTCCCCAAAAGCCAACCGTGCCAAAACCAATCGCCAGACTAAGGAATGCCGATTTGGTCAGAGTGTCCTGATTTTTCTGGGCCGCTTCGGCGCGCTTGATTTCATCGACAACTTCATACCCTGTCTCTTATACACATCTGACGCTGCCGACGAATAGAGAGGTGTAGA
>OJEN01000482.1_pt1 | contig 13001 bp, 14 predicted proteins | sample 1593351 | NCBI WGS metagenome assembly OJEN01 (sample SAMN05416777, study PRJEB24817) | seawater metagenome | isolation source: Sea water | place: Canada:Atlantic | collected 2013-11 | reverse complement strand
TACGAGATCTAGTACGGTCTCGTGGGCTCGGAGATGTGTATAAGAGACAGTGCATTATCAGCACTAGTTAAAAAAGAAATTAATTTAAAACCCACTTCTCCCACAAGTTTTGTTGTTAATCCTTCCATTCAAAAAATGCTTAAAAATATAAATAATAATGAAAAAAATCGTCTTTTGGATTATTACCTGACTAATAAGGAAGGGCTTGTAAGAGCATTTTATAACGGCCAAGAAGTTGTGATAGATGTTCAAATAATTATTGATCAATTAAGTCACTTAGAAGGTAAACACAAATGAATAAGATAATTTTATTAATAGTACTGCTACTCCCGAACTTATTAATCGCACAAGAGTTCACATCTAGCGTTGAGAAGTCAATTAAAGAATCGTTACCTAATACCCGTATAGATGCTATTGAAATGAGTGATATACCAGGGATATATATGATCACAGCAGGCATGAATATTTTTTATTTTCATCACGAAAAAAAATTACTTTTTGTCGGTGAAATATTAACAACCAACGGTGCTAATTTAACCACACCCAATCGCGCCAAAGCTGTTCAGAAAAAGTTATCCGATGCTACTCAATCAGCAATGACAATCCAATATGGTGAACCTTTAAATGTTATTTATGAATTTACCAATCCAGAGTGTGGTGCCTGTTTAAATTATGAAAAATACATAAAGCAAAACCCTCTGAAAGACACGATCAGACACATATTTTTTCTTTCTTGGTCACCATCAGCCAAGAAAAAACTAGAACACATCATGTGTTCCGCTGATAAAGAAACGGCAAAAGAGTTTGTTTACAGTGGCGCAGATGTAAAAGAGTTCGCTACTTGCGAGCATGGGAGGAAACAAGTTGAAGAGCAGTATCAAATTGCTAAAAGACTTGGTGTAGATAGAACGCCGACTTTTATTGTTAATGGCACACGAATGGCCGGACTGAAAGCGGATCAATTTAAACAACTTTTGAAGGTAAAAACATTATGAATACTAATGTAGAAAATTTCGCAAAAACTAAAAAAATCGCTGCCCTTATAGCTCTATGTACTGTCGCTATTGCAGCACCTCAAGTTATTGCTATAACAGCCCCAACAGCGCCTTATAATACGATGGGTGGCCAAGCTTATGACATTATCTTTAATAAAGGTTATGACTCAGGTATTGGTTTCGTTATCGCGGGTGCTATGGGTCTTTGGGGCTTCATGCAGTTAAAAAGTAACTGGAAAGAAACGGCTGGTTATGGTGCCGGTGCAACAGGGGTAGCATTATTGCCCGGCATTGTTACTACCCTTGGTTTTACTTTTTAAGGATTAGTTATGGAATATGGCCTATCAAATCACCTTCATAAACCTGCTCTACTAGTGCTTTTCGAAGTACAAGAGTGGGGTTTAATAGGGGTATTTTACACCTTTTCACTGTTAGCTGGTGGGTGGTGGTGGTTACTATTTTTGGTAGGCCCAGCTATTTCTATCACTTACTTTCGTAAACAAGAAAGAGGCAACTTAGAACACCTTCAGGTTGCTGTAGGACTCAAAGAAATCAAAGGATATCCCCCTTTTACAGCAACGGAATTTGAGGAATAACCATGGCTAATGAGTCTAAATTAAAACCATTCATTCAGAACACATCTAATGTTTTTGGTCAGAATAGGCTGTTAAAAATATTATTGTGTGTAATGACTATATGTGTCTGGTTGATATATGTATCTGTGCAAGATTTTAAAAATCATCAACAAACAATAGTTATTCCAGGGGGTCAAAGACCGCCATATGAAATACGCAACTATGAAGCTAATGATACTTATATTTTTGATATGGCAAATTATATAACTCATTTAGCAGGTAATGCTTCACCTAGTAACGTTGAATCACGCCTTAATATATTGCTTGGATTGTTCCATGAGTCTAGTTATCCAAGATATCAAACACATTTTAAAAAGTTAGCTAAAGAAATAAAGAGATTTAAGAATATAAGCCATATTTCTGAGCTTGCTTACCCTGATCCTCTTTTTGTTAGAGAGAATCAACTAAGAATAAGAATAAATAAATCTAAAATAGTAGGCAGTACTATTAAACCTTCAGTAGTGAATTATCTCATTGTTGATTATCGCATTATTGATGGAAGATTTTGGATTATGAATATGAAAGAAATGAATCAAACCGAATATAATGAGGTTTTACGTGATGAAAAATAAAATAGTATCGATCATATTGTTGTCTAGTGTTTGTATATCAGCACACGCAACAAACAATGTTGTTTATCCAGAAACAACCAAAACAATTAAACTTTCAAATGAAAACCCTAACCGAATTCATTGCACTGAAGGCAATGTAAATGATATGGCGTTTCCAGAAGATTATCCTTTAACTGCTAGAGCTAAAGATCAAAATTTATATATTTCATATCAAAAGCTTCAGCAGGGTGATGGTTCCATTGAAAAATTGACTGAAAGTCATACCCTTCATATTGTATGTGATGGCCAAGTTTATACGATGGTAGTTAATCCTATAAAAGGGCAAGGGCGTACGATTCGCTTAGGTGATCCTACAGCCAAACAATTAAAAAATAACGCAAAAATTATGCGTGAAAAAAGTGAAGATGAGATTATTGCAGATCTCATTTTTGCAGCATATCACAACGACCTTCCACCGAATTACACTGTAAGTCAAAGTAAGAATAGATTGTCCTCTGTTGTAGCAGGATTAACCTTTGATGAGATCAGAAAAATATCTCTTAATGGGATAGGGATATCTCTAAAAGAGTACATCGTTACAGGTGTACCAGGCTCATTAGTCCCACACCAATTGATAATAGAACAAGGTAGGTTTTTTAGTGAAACCCTTCGAGGTGTATCTATCAAACCGGAACGATTACCAGAAAATGGTAAAGCGCGCCTATTTATTTTGGAGGCAAAATTATGAGCGATAATGATGATGTATTAGATACTAAACCCAAAGCTACTGCGGCCCAAAAAAAGAAGATGTTCCTTATTCTGGCCATCATTGTTGTAGGTGGTTTTTTTTACATTATGTTTCAAGCAACGGGACAAGGTGGACCTAAAGAAGCCGTTAAGGAAATACCTATTAAGTTAGGTGTTAACAACTTAAGTGATGATGAATTTGAAAAGTTTACAAAGACCGTTGAATCACTACAGGATACTATTAAAACTCAAGGTGATGAATTAAATGATTTAAAGCGCCAATCAAGTTTAAGTGATAAAGATCAAGAAAATGCTTTAAAAAATTTAAGTAAATTGATGGAAGCTGATAAAGAGCTAATCAATAACAACAAAGCAAGTCCTCTAAGTAATAATCCTGTGATACCTCCACCTATTGAGAGGTACCCACAAGCACAATCTACTTATGTACCTCAATCTGGATTTCAACCACCTCCGTTATCGCAAAAATTAGCAGAGCCCTCAACTATTGGAGGTGTTGGTTTTATGGAGTTCAGCCCTGTATCCAAAAAAAAAGACTCATTTCAGACGGAAGAATATTACCTACCTCCGAGTTTTTTCAGCGCGAAACTCCTAACAGGAATTGATGCTCAAACAAGCAAAGAAGGCGCAGAAGAACCAAAACAAATAATGTTTATGGTTGATGCTCCTGCAGTTTTACCTAATCACATTAGAGAAGATTTATCAGGTTGTTTTGTGATGGCAAATGCAAATGGTGATTTAGGTACTGAAAGAATAGAAGTTATTGTGGTTAACATCAGTTGTGTTAGTTCAGATGGCAATGCTGTTATTGATCAGCCTGTCTTAGGTTTTGTTAATGACATGGATGGTAAAAGAGATATGGCAGGAACTGTTGTATCTAAAGAGGGCAGTAAGTTGGCCTGGCTTTTTGGTGCAACTATTGTAAGTGCAATTGGTGTGGAAACATCATTATCTGGTGTAGATCAAAACCAAACAGCGTTAGGTACAGTTAATTCATTTGATCCATCAAAGTCTTTACAAAGAAGTTTAGGTGGGGGCATTAAAGATACATCAGATGAATATAAAACAATCATTCTTGATTATATTCGTCAATCTGCACCGGTTGTTGAAGTTGGACCAATGAAAGATGTCACTGTCGTCATACAGGAAGGTGTTTGGTTGAAAATAAAATCAAGACAAAAACAAAAAGGCCCACAATTATGAAAATTATAAATAATCTAAAATTTGTTGCAGTTCTATGTATATCTTTATTATCTGGATGTACCGCTCTTATACCTTATGAAGATGAGTTTTCATGTAAGCGTCCTAATAATATGGGGAAATGTATAAGCACTGAGGATGCATATAAAGAATTAACAACGGGTGAAAACATCGCTCCATATGCTAAACCAGCATCAGAAAAAGATGATGATGATATTAACGAAAATAAACAAAATACCATCAATATAAACAATGAACCCAATAGTGGTTATAAGCAATATCTCGATGCAAATTATAAAGAAACCGCTAATTTACTTAAAGGTGGCATAACACCAATATTATCTTCGGGTGACACAATAAAAATTGTATTAGTTCCAAATAGAGTAACTGAGCGCATGCTACTTTCAGAACGAACTATGTACATCATAATAAAAGAACCAGAATTTATCATGGGAGATTATTTGCTTAAAAAACATATCCCTACTACTTCACTTTTTGGAGAATAAAATATGTTTACCCAATATACAGATAGAGCACTTAAAGCACTTATGGGTGATGGAGGTATAACAAGCACTGAGATATTGGGTTTATCACAAAGAGAAAGATTAAGTGAATTTCTACCATATTTAACGTATTCAGAAGAAAAACAAACCTTTGCTAACATTGATAATACTGAAGGGTACATGTGGGAATGTGTCCCTACATATTTTCAAACAGAGCAAAAAATAAAGCGCTTAGAAAAAATGCTTCAAAACAAACTCCCAAGGGACACTGTTTGGTCATTTCATATGTATGGTGATAATCATATCAAGCCTATGTTAGATGCAAATATAAATGGGATTAAACGTGAAGGGAGGTTACTTAAAAAAAGTGCTCAAGAATATGCTTCACATTTGATAAAAGGAACTGAAGGTATGTCGGCAACGTCTGATATACCGGTAAGGAATTTTAGAGTATTTATAACCCTTAAATCTGAAACATCACTTGAAAGTAATCAAGTAATTGCCGTTGAAGAAGGTCTTAAGTCAGCTGGATTATCTCCAAGAAGATGTAGTGATGGTGATTTAGCAAGATTACTAAGAAGATTGTTTAACAATAGTGCAAACAAGGATGTTTCTAAAAGTGTTTCGCGTTCAAAACCTATTAGAAAACAACTTATAGATCCAGGCACTGAAATAAATTTCCCTAAAAATGGCAAGGTCAGAATTGGAGACGTTCATGCTCGATGTCTTACCCCTCATATAGTGCCATCTAAAACCAATACGATTAGAGAAAATAAATTGTTGGGTGGTTTTATGGGCATTGAAGATGATGGTAATCAGTTGCTTTCACCGTTTCTTTACACTTGTGTAGTTACTTACATGGGTGTTCAAGAAGAGTTTGATAATAAAGCCAAAATAATGAATGGTCAGAATTTGGTAGGCAAAAATGCAAAAGAGTTACAAAAGCGCCTAGTCGAATATAGATGGATTAATGATCTGCCTGAAGATTCCATTAAATGTAGAGTTCATCAAACTCTATGGATATTTGAAACCTCTGAAAACAACTTAGATCTGAGTGTAAATAGAGCTAAACGTATTGCTTCAGATGAAGATTATACATTAAGAGAAGAGGGTAGACTGTCAGCTACAATGTTTATTATGTCGATGCCATTTGGATATTATAACGTCCGTGGTAATGCCGAAATAATAGATAGATATAGTATTTTACCAGCTTCATCTATCGCAGCTATATTACCACTTCAAGCTGATTATTCTGGATCTGTCAGAATAATAGATGATGAAAAAGTTACCAACAAACCTGTACTCTGCTTAGTTGGAAGAAAAGGACAGATACAAGGGTACAATGTTTATGACAAACGCTCAAATAATCATAATTTTATTATTACTGCCGGTTCTGGTGCAGGTAAAAGTTTTAAGTTAAATAAATTTGTTAATGATTATTATGCCTCTGGAAGTTTGGTTAGACTTATAGATTTAGGTTATTCCTTTGAAAAAAGTTGCCGCATTAATAAAGGCCGATTTTTAGATATTGGTAAAGAAAAAATGTGTATTAACCCTTTTTTCTCTATGGCAAAAGATGCAGAGGATTCAGAAAGAGATTTAATATCATGCTCCATTGTTATGTCAGAAATGATTAATAGCTTTACTGGTGCCCCACTTTCAGAAATAGAATTTTCATTATTAAAAAGTGCAGCTCGCTTCACCAACAAGGTTGGCAATATTGAGAAAGGCATTGATAGCACACGAGATTATCTAGAAAACATAGAAACACATGCCAAAGGGGAAAGAATACTAGAAGTTAAAAGTGCTGTTGAGAGCGCAAAAGTGATGGCATATAACCTGAGAGACTTTACTTCAAAAGGGGTATATGGGCGCTTTTTTAACGGTATAAGTAATTTTAATATCAAAGATGATGAGTTTGTTGTAGTTGAGCTGCAACAATTAAAAGAAGAAAAAGAGCTGTTCCCCGTTATTATAATGCAAGTTATCAATTCAGTAACACAAGATTTATATCTTGGAGACAGGAGCTACCAGCGCTTTTGTTTATTTGAGGAAGTTGCCCAATATCTTCGAAAGCAAGGCCATAAAGATTTAGGCCGTTTAGCTATGATTATCGAAGAGGGATATCGACGCGCGAGAAAGCACAATGGTAGTTTTGGTGCCGTTCTTCAATCAATTCTTGATTTAGAGTTATTTGGAGATATTGGACAAGTTATTAAATCAAATGCGGCTTATAAGTTTTTCTTAGAATCAGAAGATTATGTCGCCGCTTCAGAACGAGGGTTAATTCCTCATAAAGGAATTGCTTTAGATATTCTTGATAGTGTTCGAAATCAAAAACCCCGTTATTCTGAATGTATGGTTGAAACACCTTTTGGTTTTGGTGTAGGAAGATTAATTGTTGATCCGTGGAATTATCAAGTTAATACCTCAGATGGTGAAGAAACACAGAAATATTATGAAATGATCAAGAATGGACTCTTACCGGAAGAAGCAATTAGTAGACTTTCAGGTATACCTTTATGATTAGACTTTTTTTAATTATTTTAATGTTGGTACCGTTCTTTAGCGCATCAGAAGAAAATACAACAGCTGAAGATATGCAAAATAGAGCTAATTCTATAGGTTCCTCAATAGGAAGTGTAATTAATAGAAAAGGAGTAATTCAAACCCAACAAGCTATGATGGGTGATGGTCAAATATCAACACTTAATGGTACAACCAACTTTTCTAGCCAAGCTAGTTGTGGATCGGATGCCCATTATCTCGATGTAAGTGGCACTTTTAGTGTGTCTGGTCTGAATGTTTCAATTAATGCAGATACAAATCTAGATGGTAATATGGATTCCAACCATTCAGTAAATAATATTAATGGTCTTTGTGCTAATGGCTATTTTAAATGTGCTAATCCTTCAACAGCTACGGCATGTGAATATTTTGAGTGGGTTGGTAGCCCATTAGGTGATGTTAATAGGGTTACTGCATCAGGAATTGAAAATTTATATAATTGTCAATGTATTGATGCTAGTTGTAATCCAAACAGTGCCACAATTATAGATCGCCACCTTGAAATAGTAGGTGGTGGCATGATCCAAAGTTATCAAAAACAAAATCCATACTTTGCTGTAAGTGATATAAAAAAAGTTGGATCTTCTTTGCAATTTCACGGTCGAGTTAGCACAGCTTGTAGCGCAATAGCTCCTGATCCAAATCTATCCACCTACTTCGATAATCCTGCATCCCAAGCTTCTGCAGCATCAAATGAACAGAATACAAATCACTATTTTAATGTAGTTTCATCTTCAACGGCTCAAGCGGATTCATCAGTCAATGCTTCATGTTCGATCATAAGAAACATTGAATTAAAGGAAGTTTTTCAAGAAGATATCATTGATTATGTTGGCCACAATGATTCCGTAGTATCTAGTTGTGGTAGTGGATGTATAAATGTCACTCTTGGTAGTCCGGTCAACAATCATTATGTAGCATCAGATGGGTGTGATTATTTTAACGCATTTGCTGAGTTTAATGTTTTACGACCAGAGCTAATTAATAGTGTTACATTTTTAGGTACTAAATATGATGATAAGTTACATATAGATGTTAATGATCACACAATTTTGTCAGAAAAAGGTTTTTTAAAAACTCAACCTGAACCATCCTCATGTGAATTAAATGATAATCATACATATAGTGGGCCACCACTTGATATGACTTCACATTTCCAAACAGCCGGTATAAAAAGAATTAACTCAACTATTGCTGTTGGTGGTTGGGGAAATCAACTGACTCGTTTTCGTATTAGGTATAAAGAGTCTGACGTAACAACTATTGGTATCTGGGGTGCAAGCCAAGGTAAAAACAATTTAACGTGCAATTTTGATTTAACTACTGGTATCAATATCTGTAATAGTGATGGTGTTGTTACAAAATCCCACATGGATAATTCAATAGATTATGAAAGTGCTTGTGCTAGTGGTACTTCAACAATTAATTTAAATGTTTCCGGATCTTTTTTGCCAGATCAAATATGGCCAGGTGCTATAACTGGAATTATGGATAACACTGTTGACTATTCTTATGTTGCCCCAACTTGTGAAAATTTACTCAAAGGTTCTTTTTCAGTCACCGATACAACCAATTCACCAAGCACCCATGAGTGGTTAGGTCGCTATTTGAGGTTAGAAATTGAGAATAAGGAATGTATTACTACGCAAACAATAACGGATAGCTGCCAAGTTCTGGATTTAAATGAATGTTCAATTAAAAACCATCATATTGATGGATTAACAATTATTGATAATTATTCTCCGACTGGGAATATTAGCTCACCTAACACAGAGATTTTTACTGAGGGAAATTGTTCTATTACCTTAACTGAAGATTTCTTTATTCAAAATAAAACATATACATGTCCTTCCGCGCCTCCTACATATAGTGTTGATACTAGTCATTTAGTTGAACCTTCAATATTAGGTGATGATATTAAAATCACCACAAGTAATCCAAATCCAGCCGATCCTACCTTAGCAAGTTCTTTCATTATGCCTATACCTGAAATGCCTCAAGACCAACCTTGTGCTTTTGAATGTAAAGTCAAAAGAACGACAACAAGGAACGCGGTTAATACCGCAGGCAATGAAACAAATGAAAGGAATACAGATTTAACTACAGAAATTTTCACTCGCCCATGTGAGCAAAGTGTGTGCCCTATCGAAGGTAACGAGGTCATTATTCAACCGTGTGGTTGTATTAATGATTTTGCACAAGTAGCCGCATCTTTAGAAGTCATGAAAATGGCAGGAAAGGATATTAGCTGTGTTATACCGTAAATTAATATATGTATTACTGTTTGTTAGCTCATATTCATATTCAAGCGACATTTGTTTATATGATGCGAATATAAATGGTGTTTTTTCAGGTGCAGATGAAGTGCGTGAATGTGAAAAAGGGTACACCTCTTTAGGGGTGGAAGTTGAAACATGCCCTAATGGACGCGCGGAATGTTCAATGATAGCGGGTAATCCTATCTGTCCAATAGATCCCAGTTATACGTGTAGTCAAACTAATGTTGATAGTGCATTTACATGTGCAAGTCTACCACCAAGAGCTGTAACACCATCAGATCTTAAAATTGAAAATGATTCAAATGGTAATCCAATATTGGTTAACACAATAGGTAGAGAGGTTTGTCCTGGTCCTACAAACACCGAAGTTTGCCCTGAACCTGAACCTTGCAAATTTGAATGTACATTATTACAAGATGGTGAGCCTGATTGTGAATTGGTATGCCCACCTGAAGTCCCATGTGAACAGCCGGAACCAGAACCTTTTTCTTATTCATGCCCAAGTAACATTTCAAATACTTGTACGCTTGATCAATCGGATTCAGAATATAAATGTAATGTAGGACCTACAGACATTCCAGATCCCTGTAGGTTGGAGTTCGATCAACTAGATAATCCAGTGATTGTTTGTGATGAACGCAGAGCTACATGCCAATTAGAAGAAGGCGAGTTTGCTTGTCCGTTTAATTCATCAGCTTCAGCTTGTACCCGACCTGATAGTAATTCACCTTATACTTGTCATGTTGAAGAACAAACATGTTTAGCAACAACAGGAAACACTATCGTCAATCCTGTCGACTTCCCACCTTTTCCTACCGAAACCAAAGCAGAGACTATGCCAGATGGTGGCACCTGTGAAGGTGAAATTAGAATATTTAATGGCGAACCTTTTTCTTGTAATTTAGCCGGTGTACGTAGCCGTTGGGATAATTGTTGTAATAACGGCAATAACATCATAGATGAAGCATTGGATAATTATTTTGATGGTGTTGTTACGATGGCCGAAGGAGTATTAGATTTTTCGGGAGCTGAATTTATTATAGATATAGTCAGTTTATATATGGCTGGATTACCTGCATATCATCTTACAGAGGCATTAGTTCAGATAGGAAATTATTTTCTAACACCTTGTGCAGATGATTCATTAACATCTTCAATGATAGCCACAGGTAGGTGTGTAACCGTTGGTACTAGGTGTGTTGAAAGTTTATTTGGGACATGTTTGCAAGAAAAACAGATTGAATGTTGCTTCGCAAGTAAGCTCGCAAGAATTATTAATCAGCAAGCAAGACCGCAATTAAGTTTAGATTTTGGTACGCCTGAAGATCCAGATTGCAGAGGGCTTTCACCAGAAGAATTTCAAAGCATCGATTTTAGCCAAATAGATCTATCAGAATATATAGATGATATACAGGTGAAATCACAAGAAACAATAGATTCTGAAATTGGTATTTCAGTAGCAGATGATCTAATCAGAATTCAAGGTGGAGGTTAACGTGAAAAAACTCATATTATTAGTTGTTAGTTTACTGTCTGTGCTAGCTGTATCAGCTACAGAAATTACCATTGGTCGCACTTGGGAAATAGTTGAACCTGATCCTATAAAAGAAGCACAAAAAAGAGCAAAGGCTGTGTCACCGGAAAAACTTAAACCAAAAAATAGTTTTCGCTCACGTTTAGCAGCAAAAGGGATCTTTAGAACTATAACACCCAAAAATCGCAAGTTTACGCCTATTCATACATTAGAACGCCAGATAGTAGATAAAGATGGGCTCATATTATATCCAGTCGGCTTTAAGTTTAACCCTATTAAGTTTATGAGACGCTTTGAAAGCAGAATAGTTATCATTGATCAGGAGGATGCAATGGTAGTTAAGGCTTTTTTAAAGCCTTCAGATATTGTAATTGTAAATAAAGGAGATCTAGCAGAAACATCAAAAATACTTAACCGACGAACAACTATGCTAGATATTCTTACCGCTGAATCAATGAATATACAGCGAATTCCAGTTGTAGTAACCGTTGATTATGAAAATTTATATTATAAATTAGAAGAATTTTTGCCTGAACAAGGAATATTGTTATGAAAAAAATAATAGCTGTTTGTCTATTTATGTTTTCTTTAAATGCTAATGCAATTTGTCCTACAGGTACAACTCTTGATTTTATCACTAAAGTAAACTGGAGCTGCATGTTTCCAATTACAATTGGTGGATTAACATTGTTTGGAAATAGTGATGATAATGATTCAGGACAAGGAAGCCCTGTTTGTGAGTGTTTTAGTGAAGGTTCATTTAAATTCGGTTTGAAGATTGGCTTTTGGGAACCTGCTAGAATTATCGATACCGTTAAAGATTCATATTGCATGATGCCGTTAGGTATGGATTTAGGTATAAATCAACCATTTATTCAAGATGGATCTCACACAAATAATAAAAATAAATCAACATCCGCACAAACACATTATTACATGTACCCTGTACTGGCCATCCTAGATATGTATTACGACCTTCCTTGCTTAAATTATGATGATGGTGCAGAAGTTGACATAGCGCTGGTTAGTGAAGTTCTTCCTTTTTGGCAAAATGATATGTTATCTATGATTGTAAACCCTGAAGCGGTTCTATTTGCTAATCCTGCAGCACAACTCGCGTGTATGGCTGATGCAGTAGCCGCCACTGCAGGACGCCCATTAGATCCATTATATTGGTGCCTTGGCTCTTGGGGGTCTATGTTCCCTTTATCAGGAACTGTTTCATCTGGCGATATGATTGAAGCACATGCTTTATTGGCTATGCGAACGGTTCAATTAATGGCTAGATCAGGCGCATTAAAAGAATATTCAGATAGTGGGTGTTCTCAAAGATATACACCTGTAATTACAAAATCTAAATACAAAATGCACATGGTTTCACCTAGTAGAAGTACCTGTTTTAAGCCAGGAGCTTCGGTTCTTCATTGGGGTAATGCTCTCTCCTTTAGTGATAATCACGCCTGGATGCTATTTAGAAAAGTGAACTGTTGTGGCTATTAATAATATAGAGATTCTGTATTTAAAAACATCTAGATTTCATAGAAGATAAAAGGGTGATGTGTAATGAAGCATGAAGAACAATACGGAGCGGTAAGTATTCCAAATATTAACCGAGTTATGAGCAAAAAAAAACAAGCTCGTAAGTTAATACGTTATCTCATTAGTATTGTTAAGCCTGCTGAAACTAGATCTGGAATTGCTAAACAAGGTCATACAGCATTAGCAAAATTTAAAAATCATTTTCCTGAATTGGTACCGTATATATAAGTGTGATTACTTAGTGGTCCATTTAATATAATTTGTGTCTTCATTGCCTTTATTTTCAGTCTACACTTTTTTCAATAAAAACTTTTAGTTCTATATGATCGTTAATTAAGCACACCTCAAAAAACACTTTAAAAAATACAAACTAAATTGAGTGCATTAACATACACGCATGATTAATTTCTGTCTCTTATACACATCTGACGC
>OJEN01000480.1_pt1 | contig 13032 bp, 15 predicted proteins | sample 1593351 | NCBI WGS metagenome assembly OJEN01 (sample SAMN05416777, study PRJEB24817) | seawater metagenome | isolation source: Sea water | place: Canada:Atlantic | collected 2013-11 | reverse complement strand
CCGTTTGGCTGAACTTCTAAATAACCGCCTGAAACGTAGATCACTACCTCATCACCATTTTGTTTGATGATGCGAACAGGACCGGGTTTCAACGCAGTAAGCAAAGGAGCGTGACCACGGATAATACCTAGGTCACCCATTTCACCGGCTGCTACTACCATTTGCACCAACCCAGAGAAAAGATTTTCCTCTGCGCTGACTATGTCACAATGGACAGACATCATGGTCATAGTATTCGCCTCTTTGATTACAGGTTCTTAGCCTTCTCAACGGCTTCGTCAATACCGCCAACCATGTAGAACGCCTGTTCAGGCAGATCATCATAGTCACCGTTTAGAAGACCTTGGAAACCAGCGATGGTTTCTTTCAGAGAAACGTATTTACCAGGTGCGCCTGTGAAGATCTCTGCAACGTGGAAAGGCTGAGACAAGAAACGCTCAATCTTACGTGCACGGTTTACAGACAGCTTATCTTCGTCAGACAATTCGTCCATACCAAGAATAGCGATGATGTCTTTCAGCTCTTTATAACGCTGAAGAACACCCTGAACGCCACGAGCGATGTCGTAGTGCTCTTGTCCGATAACTAGAGGATCTAGCTGACGAGAAGTAGAATCTAGTGGATCGATCGCTGGGTAAATACCCTTAGATGCGATGTCACGAGAAAGTACAACGGTAGAATCCAAGTGAGCAAACGTTGTTGCTGGCGATGGATCCGTCAAGTCATCCGCAGGTACGTATACGGCTTGTACAGAAGTAATAGAACCCTGCTTAGTAGAGGTAATACGTTCCTGTAGAACACCCATCTCTTCAGCAAGAGTTGGCTGATAACCTACTGCAGAAGGCATACGACCTAGTAGTGCAGATACTTCTGTTCCCGCTAATGTATAACGATAAATGTTATCTACGAAAAGTAGAACGTCTTTACCTTCATCACGGAATTTTTCAGCCATAGTCAAACCGGTCAAGGCAACGCGTAAACGGTTACCAGGAGGCTCATTCATCTGACCATATACCATTGCTACTTTAGACTTAACTTTGTCGTCTAGGTTTACAACACCAGACTCAGCCATTTCGTAGTAGAAATCGTTACCTTCACGAGTTCGCTCACCAACACCTGCGAATACAGACAAACCGGAGTGTGCCTTTGCAATGTTGTTAATAAGTTCCATCATGTTTACAGTTTTACCAACACCAGCACCACCGAAAAGACCTACTTTACCACCCTTAGCGAATGGGCAGATCAAATCGATTACTTTGATACCAGTTTCTAGCAAATCTGTAGAGTTTGCTTGCTCATCGAAAGATGGAGCGTCACGGTGGATAGAAGCAACTTCTTTCGCACCAATGTCACCACAGTCATCGATAGGACGGCCTAGCACGTCCATAATACGACCCAAAGTTTCGATACCAACTGGTACAGAAATTGGAGCGTTTGTATTTGTTACTGTTAGTCCACGTTTTAGACCTTCAGTAGAACCCATTGCGATCGTACGTACGATTCCGTCGCCCAGCTGCTGCTGAACTTCTAGAGTCGTTTCGGTGCCGTCTACAGTCAGTGCGTCATAAATATTTGGCACTTCGTTGCGAGGGCATTCTACGTCGATAACGGCGCCAATGATCTGAACAATAGTTCCGCTCATATCCGTTTTCCTCTTAAATTTAAACCTAAGTAACCCAGCGTTATACCGCTGCGGCACCGGAGACGATTTCTGAAATTTCTTGGGTAATTGCTGCTTGACGTGCTTTGTTATAAAGCATGTTCAAGTCATCAATGATGTCACCAGCATTGTCGGTCGCGTTTTTCATCGCCAACATACGTGCTGCTTGTTCACATGCATTGTTTTCAACAACACCTTGGTACACTTGAGATTCTACGTAACGCAATAACAAACCATCTAAGATTTGTTGTGCATCAGGTTCGTAAATGTAATCCCAATGACCTTTCGTTTCAGAGTCTAATTCTGCCTTAAGTGGAAGTAACTGCTCCACTTGAGGTGCTTGTGTCATGGTGTTCACGAAACGGTTGCTTACTATGTATAGACGATCGATATCACCTGCATCGTATGCGTCTAACATGGCCTTTACCGAACCGATAAGACTAGCCAGTTCTGGAGCATCACCTAATTGGCTTGATGCAGCAAGAACGTCGCCACCAAAGCTATTAAAGAAAGTAACGGCTTTAGAGCCAACAGCACAGAAGCTAGCTTCTACGCCTTTTTCTTTCCAAGCTTTAACATCTTTTACGAGGTGTTTGAACGCGTTGTTGTTCAAGCCACCACAAAGGCCTCGGTCGGAAGACACCACGATATAGCCAACTCGCTTAACTTCGCGGTCTTGCAAATAACGATGACGGTACTCAGAGTTCGCATCAGCTAAGTGACCAATTACTACACGGATACGATCCGCGTATGGACGACTTGCTGTCATACGAGCTTGAGCACGACGCATCTTACTTACAGCAACTTTTTCCATTGCTGAAGTAATCTTCTGTGTACTTTGTACACTCGTTATTTGCTCTTTAATCTCTTTGCCGACTGCCATAAAAGCTGCCTCATTAACGTTAAATTTAAAGCCGAGTTTTACAACCCGACTTCAGCTCACAAAATTCTTAAGCTTGATTTACCAGGCTTGAGTGGCTTTAAACTTCTCAACCAACTCTTTAAGACTTGCAGCAATCTCTTTGCTGTAGTCGCCTTTAACATTGATCTGTGCCATTAGGTCAGCGAATTCGCTGTTAGCGTAAGAAATCAATGCGGCTTCAAAATCACCAATTTTGTTTACTTCAACGTCGTCTAGGAAGCCTTCAGTAGCAGCAAAAATCGACAGACCCATTTCACCTGTAGACATAGGTGCATATTGCTTCTGCTTCATCAACTCTGTAACGCGCTGACCGAACTCAAGCTGAGCACGTGTCGCATCGTCAAGGTCAGAAGCAAACTGAGCAAATGCTGCTAGTTCACGGTACTGAGCCAAAGCAAGACGAATACCACCGCCTAACTTTTTAATGATCTTAGTTTGCGCTGCACCACCTACACGAGAAACAGAAATACCGGCGTTCATTGCAGGACGAATACCGGCATTGAATAGGCTTGTTTCAAGGAAGATCTGACCATCGGTAATCGAAATTACGTTAGTCGGTACGAAAGCAGAAACGTCTCCGCCCTGTGTTTCGATGATCGGTAGAGCGGTTAAAGAACCAGTCTTACCTTCAACGCCACTTACGCTTTTCACGTAATCAGGGTTAACGCGACAAGCACGTTCTAGTAGACGAGAGTGAAGATAGAAAACATCACCAGGATATGCTTCACGACCTGGAGGACGCTTCAACAATAGTGAAATTTGACGATAAGCCCAAGCTTGCTTGGTTAAATCATCATATACGATTAAGGAATCTTCGCCTTTATCTAAAAAGTATTCACCCATCGCACAACCGGAATAAGGTGCAAGATACAACATTGCTGCTGGATCAGATGCGCCTGCGGCTACGATAATGGTGTGTTCCATCGCGCCATGCTCTTCTAGTTTACGAACAACGTTCGCGATAGAAGATTGCTTCTGGCCGATAGCAACATATACACATTTAACACCGGTGCCTTTCTGGTTAATGATGGCATCGATTGCCATTGCAGATTTACCAGTCTGACGGTCACCAATGATCAACTCACGCTGACCACGACCAACAGGTACCATGGAATCTACAGATTTATAACCAGTTTCTAACGGCTGATCAACACCTTGACGTGCAATTACACCAGGTGCAACGCGTTCTACAGGTGCTTTTGTTGCCGTGTCGATTGGGCCCTTACCGTCGATAGGATTACCAAGTGCGTCTACAACGCGACCTAATAATGCTTCACCAGTAGGTACTTCTAAAATACGACCGGTACATTTAGCGGTTTGGCCTTCAGCGATACTTTTGTAATCGCCTAGTACTACTGCACCTACAGAGTCACGCTCTAGGTTAAGTGCAAGACCGTATACGCCGCCTTCAAATTCAATCATCTCACCGTACATTACGTCGGCAAGACCATGGATACGAACGATACCGTCGAATACTGATACAACGGTGCCCTCATTCTGGGCTTGAGAAGTCACATCAAGGTTATCGATGCGCTTCTTAATAATTTCGCTGATCTCAGATGGATTCAGTTGCTGCATGCTCATCCCTCAACTAGGAGTTCATCGCTTCGGCTAGCTTAGCTAGCTTACCGCGAACAGAACCGTCGATGACTAAGTCTCCAGCACGGATAATAACACCGCCAACCAATGACTGGTCGACTTTGCCTGTTAAACGTACGTCGCACTGTAATTTATTTTTCAGTGCTTGAGACAATGTTTCTTGTTGTGCGTCTGTTAGTTCAAAAGCGGAGGTTACAGTTACTTCAACTGCATGTTCCTGCGCTGCTTTTAACTCTTCATAAGCTTCAACAATTTCTGGTAACAAAGTTAGGCGTTTATTTTCGCCCAAAATCACCAGGAAGTTTTTTCCTGATTGATTTAACTTGTCACCGCACAAGTCGGTTAATGCCGTGGCTTGTTGCTGGGCAGTCAATGCTGGGTGTACTAATATTTTGGCAAAGTCTGTATCGGCTGCAAACTGTGCTGCAAGCGATAACATCTCAGACCATTCTACTAATGCATTGTTTTCTACTGCTTCAGCAAAAGCTGCTTTGGCATAAGGCCGCGCAAGAGTGGTTAATTCAGCCATGGCTTCCTCGCTTAAAGCTCGTTAGCCAACTGATCAAGCAATTCGTTATGAACTGATTCATCAACTGATTTCGCCAAGATTTTAGATGCACCAGCCACTGCAAGAGCAGAAACCTGTTGACGCAATCCTTCTTTAGCACGATTCACTTCTTGCTCTATTTCAGCTTGAGCTGCAGCGGCTAAACGAGCACCTTCTTCACGAGCAGCTTCTTTAGCTTCTTCGATAATCTGGTTGCTGCGCTTATTGGCTTGCTCAATAATTTCTGCTGCTGCTACTTTGCTTTCGCGTAGTTTTTCACCTGCTTTTTGTTGAGCAAGTTCAAGATCACGTTCAGCGCGGTTTGCTGCGTCTAAACCGTCCGCGATTTTCTTCGCACGTTCTGCCATGGCATTAGTTAGCGGAGGCCAAACAAACTTCATGCAGAAGGCTACAAAGACAGCAAAGGCGATGATCTGGCCGATCAAAGTCAAATTAATATTCACGCCTTAGTCCTCTATATTCGTTGTGTTTAGTTGTACTTATTTGTACTAATGACAATTAAGCAGCAACAACGAAGATAAGGTACATAGCAATACCAACACCGATCATTGGTACAGCATCAAGTAGACCAGCCATTAGGAATGTTTTAGTCTGAAGCTCTGGACCTAGTTCAGGCTGACGAGCAGTAGACTCAAGCAATTTGCCGCCTAAAAGTGCGAAGCCAATACCAGTACCAAGGGCACCAAGACCGATCATTAGCGCAGCTGCGATGTAAATCATTTCCATAGTAGTTTCCTATCTATTTTAGTTAAGGTTAAAGTTAAAAATTAACAGTTAAGTTAAAGGGTAAAATCTTCAGTTCGGTAATAACGGCGACACATTATTATGCCGCCCATACTACCTAGTGATCTTCGTGAGCCATACCTAAATATACGATGGTTAGCATCATAAAAATAAATGCTTGCAAAGTAATTACTAGAATATGGAATACTGCCCATGCCCACTGCAATACGCCAGCAAATAAACCCAGCGCCAATCCAGTCGAGAACATTAATGCGATTAGAATGAAGATCATCTCACCGGCATACATGTTACCGAACAAACGCAATGCAAGAGAGATTGGCTTAGCAATTAAAGCTAGCACTTCTAAGGCAAAGTTTACTGGAATGAAAAGGGCTTGAACTACTGGGTTTTTCACATTGAAAGGATGCAGAGTTAATTCTGCCATGAACCCACCAATGCCTTTTACTTTAATGCCGTAGAAGATCATCAAAGCAAATACTGAAATAGCTAGACCAGCTGTAATGTTAGGATCTGTAGAAGGTACGATTTTCATATACGCTTGATGCGCTTCGCCGCCTGCTGCAACCCATGCTAATTCGAATAACTTAGGAATAATGTCTACTGGAATTAGATCCATTAGGTTCATCATGAATACCCAAGTAAATACGGTTAACGCAAGTGGTGCAACCAATGGGTTTTTACCATGAAAGGTTTCTTTCACTGTGTTATCAATAAAACCAATAATCACTTCTACGAAGTTCTGCATACCAGAAGGTACACCGGTTGTTGCTTTTTTAGCCGCGCGGCCAAAAATAAACATTAATACTATTGCCAAGCCAACTGACCAAGCTAGAGAATCAACATTGAATGCCCAAAACCCCATATCTACAGCTTCTTGTCCGCTATGTGCTAGCGTCCAAGTTGCTTCAGTCAATTCTTCTACCACTTTACCGTTTTCATCCAAACGCTCGTAACCTGCTGGTAACTCGCCGTATGTCAGATTGGTAAGGTGGTGCTTGATGTAACCAGTCGCATCAGTTGCCATCTTTCACTCTCAATCATAAGTTTAAAAAAATGTTAAAAAGCTCTGATCAATTCATTCTTAGAATAAACTCATCAGAGCTTCGCAATTCTTGCCATCATCACATGACTAAACTGTACTGTGATGAATACCCCAAACAATGCCCAGGGAATCAAGGGTTTTACTTGTGAGAAAATCACTGCAAACATCACAATGGTTAATATAAATTTCCCACTTTCACCTTGATAAAACGATTGCACGACCCGACCAACAGAGCGTGCACCGCGATATCTGAACGAGCGCCATATCAAATAACTATTTGGTATGGCACTGGCTAAACCACCTAATAAAGCGGAATAGCTTGCCTCAAAACTGTGTATTAAGGCTATTAAAGCCAAAATAATACTCAAGCCAAATTGCATCACAATGATGCGATAAGCAGGAGGTCTAGTTATCGATGTCACAGCCGACCTCTCTTATGCCTACTATTTTAGGCGCATGGATTATATTGATTCGCGGCCTATTCTTCAACCTAAAGTGAAAAAATGAAACGATTTAATTGTCTAATAGTGTCTAGATTTTGCTCTTATTGGCCTTCAAATTATTGTATGTGTTCTAAAATCCCATCTAACTCATCTAGGTTATTATAATTAATCACTAACTTACCTTTACCCTTAGCCGAGTGCTGAATCGCTACATTGGCCCCTAAACGCTCGCCTAATGTGCGCTCAAGTCTTTGTATATCTGGGTTGGGGCGGAATTTTTCCTTAGCTTTATCCCCTTGCTGTGCTTTTTCTTGTTGATTACGCACATAGGTTTCGGTTTGGCGAACGGTCATGTCTTTCGCTACAACATGACGGGCTGCTTCACTTTGCACTTGCCCTTGTAACCCCAGTAAGGCCTTAGCATGACCCATTTCGATATCACCGCGTTCGAGCATGATTTTCACATCCTCGTTCAGCTGCATTAATCTTAATAAGTTTGCCACGGTTGCACGGGACTTACCGACAGCATCACCCACTTCTTGCTGTGTTAGTTCAAATTCACTTTGCAAGCGGTGAAGCGCTTGCGCTTCTTCCATCGAATTTAAATTTTCGCGCTGAATATTTTCGATCAAGGCCATGGCAATAGCAGCATCGTCTGGAACATCGCGAATAATCACAGGAACGGTATCAAAACCCGCTAACTGAGTTGCGCGCCAACGGCGTTCACCGGCAATAATCTCATAACGCTGCGGGCCATTGTGAGTTGCGCTATCGATTGGTCGAATAACAATTGGCTGCATTAATCCTTGCGCTTTAATAGAAGATGCTAGCTCTTCTAATGCTTCTTGGTGCATATCTTTGCGTGGCTGATATTGACCGGGCTGAATAAACTCAACCGGTAAATGCTTGATGCCGTTTGTCGAACTTGCAGCACTGTCTTCATGAGGCTGAATACTGACTTTTTGCTCTTGATTAGAAGCGGCCGCATCCGTTGCAGATTTATTGTTCGCTAATGCATCACCTAATAATGCATCTAGGCCTCTACCTAGGCCACGTTTCTTTGACATGCGTTTTTCCAATTTTTCAGAAGCTTATGTAGTGGATTTTTTAGTGTTAGTACGACGATTTATTTCGCCCGCCAGTGCCAAGTAAGCGATTGCACCGCGTGAGTTTTTATCATAAGCCAAGGCGGGTAAACCATAACTGGGAGCCTCTGCTAAACGCACGTTACGGGGAATCACTGTGGTATAAACCTTATCACCAAAATGTTCGGTTAATTGATTTGATACATCATTGGTTAAGCTATTGCGCGGATCGTACATGGTGCGCAAGATACCTTCTATTTCAAGCTCTGGATTGAGATTAGATTGAATTTTGTTAATGGTTTGCATTAATGCCGACAGACCTTCCAAAGCATAGTACTCACACTGCATAGGAATCAATACACCTTGTGCAGCCACCATCGCATTTACCGTTAGCATGCTTAACGACGGAGGGCAGTCAATAATTACGTAATCATAGTCGCCACGAACGCTATCTAAGGCTGATCGTAAGCGAGTCTCTCGTTTTGGTAAATCCATTAACTCAACTTCTGCTGCGGTTAAGTTAGCATTGGTGGGCAAAACATCAAAACCCGCCTGTTCTGCTAAGACAATAGCGTCTTTAATATCGCTTTGGCCGATTAATACTTCGTATAACGATTGTTCTAAGTCGTGTTTATCGATACCACTTCCCATAGTGGCATTACCTTGAGGGTCAAGATCAACCATCAATACTTTGCGCTTTGTAGCCGCAAGAGAAGCAGACAGATTAACGGCGGTAGTCGTTTTCCCTACACCGCCTTTTTGATTGGCAACGACAATTATTTTGCTCATTTCGCTATCCTGCAACCCAGTCAATCGGGGTATTAAAATTATTTGGGTTTAAAGGCTAAAAGATGACGTTCTGCGTCAACCCCAGGAACATTTAATTCATGGCTTTCTATTAATTCATATTTATCAGCAACAGCAGCAAACTCTTCTGTTGGGTAAATGCCTTTCATGGCCAAGAATATGCCATCTTTTGCTAATAAATGCGTGCACCAATATGTCATATCGGAAATTGAAGCAAAAGCACGAGACACGATCATATCGAAACCTTGCTCGGGTTGATAGGCTTCTACACGTTCATTAATGATGGTGACGTTATCGAGTTTTAAAGCCAGCTTTGCCTGAAAAAGAAAGCGGGTTTTTTTACCGTTGCTATCAAGCAAAGTGAATTTTTTTTGTGGATTCATTATTGCTAAAACGATCCCTGGCAAACCTGGGCCCGTACCGACATCAATGATGTTATCCACAGTTTGAATGTGAGAGTGCACGATGAGGCTGTCTAAAAGATGCAGCGGAATCATTTGCTCGGGATCGCGGATGGCCGACAAGTTATAGGCTTTATTCCACTTAATGAAGAGTTCTAAATATTGAACCAAAAGCTCAAGTTGCTGATCACTAAGAACAACGCCCATTTGAGTTGCGCCGGTGGAAATTGCAGAAGAATAATTTGCCATAAGGTATCTGGTGTTAAGATGTTTATAAAGTTGCAGCATTCTATCATAAAAGATTAAAAGCACTTACCACCGCAAAGCACTCACTTTATTTAGCCCAAAAACCGACTATTAGCAGCCACGTCTTTAATCACAACAGCATTCGCGCCAATAATGGCATTCTCGCCAATCGTCACTCCTGGTAAGATTTTTACTCCACCGCCAATCCATACGCCATCGCCAATAACCACTGGCTTGGCGATACAGCCCCCCGCTCTTCGCGCCATGGCATCACGGGGATGATCAACGGTATAGATGTGCACAGCTGGCCCTAGCATAACGTCATTACCAATAATGATGTCGGCACTGTCTAAAAAGACGCAGTTAAAATTAGCGTAGAAGTTGTCGCCTAAGGAGATTTGACCGCCGTAGTCGCATTGAAATCCAGGTTCAATGACTGCTGTGGATAACTTATTGAATAAACGACTGATGTGCTTGAAATTGCCTTTGCTCGGGTGAGCATTGTATTTACCGCAAGCAAGGCGAGCTTTTTCGCGCAATAGACGCAGTTCAAGATCAAGGCTATTAAAAGGTTGGCCTGAGCGCATTTTATCGAGCTCAGGAATATTGTTATCCATTTTGAATACTCGTCTTATCTGATCTTATTTGGATTTGCTTCTGAATACTTACTGACTAAGCCAACTCTTAAACCAAACAAAGAAAACAGCTGGTTAATCGTCTCTAAGGTAGGGTTCGCTTGTCCAGACTCTATTCCAGCTAACGTTCGTAAAGAAACTCCAGTCAGCTTGGCAAAATCTTTTTGATTTAGACCAGAGATTTCTTTGCGTAAGCGTTGCAAGCCTTCGCCTAACAGTAGGTCTCCTCTGGCAATTCCTTGTTCGACTTGGGTTAATATTTCACGCCTTGAGAGCTGTTCTTGAGAATTAGCAACTATGTTATTCATTTAAATCAAAAACCCACTTTGCTAATTTTGTGTCGAGCTTGTCTAGGTTTATTTTTGGATGTTGAGTAATTTCAACGGCTAAACCAAATTCCTTGGCTAAACGAGGTATCTTGCGCAGCTTTTGGGCACATTGCTGTAATCCTTGCCACAGCCATTCTGCTGTTATCTTTATTGATGAAACATCGTTACTCATTTGGCAGGCTCGCTTCTGGATAAAATAATCCCCTATCATCTTCTGATAATAAAAACTTAGGTGCTTCTCCTCCTGCACCAGTAGCGCCACCAATCGCTGCACCTGCAATGCTGGCATAATCGATAAAATCACTATCACGAGTTATTACATCTTTAAGTTCAAAACCTTTCACAATATCTGTTTCTAATTCAATGCCTGCTACGCGTATATTACCGATAGGCGATAGTGAGCATTCACTAAGCATTGTAAAGTCATATGCATATTCTAATGCCGGGGATAAGTTTTTTTCTGCAGCGGCTGACGAGTTATGATTCATAACAACAACTTTAATTAATGCATTATATTGCATTAATTAAAGCAATAACTTCTAAAAAATGCAATAAAGTACACTAATAACTTTAATTCAACGCTATTAATGCAATAAATTGCACTTTATGCTTCTTTAGCTAGGCACTTTTACGCGCAAGTTTTAGCTTTTTCATGTGAACTAGGATCTGGCTAATCGCTGCCGGGGTTACGCCCTGAATGCGCGAAGCTGAGCCTAAGGTTTCTGGCTTCATTGTATCGAGTTTCTGAATCACTTCGTTCGATAGACCACCAATTACCGTGTAATCGAAGTTCTCTGGCAAAGGCGTTTCTTCATAGCGACGCATTTGTTCGATTTCATCTTTTTGGCGCGAGATGTAACCATCGTACTTGGCTTGAATCTCAACTTGCTCAGCAACCTGTGGATTAGTAACCGGCTCGCCTTTAATACCAGCAACATCCGCATAACTTAAACCCGGGCGTTTTAACAGGTCTTTTAAACTGTATTCACGCATTAATGGGCTTTCGATCATGGCATTAACCGCGTCGCCTTCTGGGGTTTTTGGTTGAACCCAAGTTGTGGCTAAACGCTGGTTTTCTTTTTCGATGGATTCTTTCTTTTCACAAAAAGCCGCCCAACGTTCATCGCCTACTAAACCAATATTGCGGCCAATTTCAGTTAAACGTAAATCGGCGTTATCTTCACGCAAAATCAAGCGGTATTCCGCACGGCTGGTGAACATGCGATACGGTTCTTTAGTACCCATAGTGATTAAGTCGTCGACTAATACACCGATGTAAGCTTCATCACGACGAGGGGTCCAAGCTTCTTTTTCGAACGCACGCAGCGCCGCATTTGCACCGGCCAATAAACCTTGCGCACCGGCTTCTTCGTAGCCCGTGGTACCGTTGATCTGCCCAGCGAAATACAAGTTAGGAACAAACTTGGTTTCTAAACTGTGCTTCAAGTCTTGCGGATTAAAATAATCGTATTCAATCGCATAACCTGGGCGAGTAATGTGAGCTTTTTCAAAACCGACCATACTGTGGATAAGGTCTAGCTGTACATCAAATGGCAAGCTGGTTGAGATACCATTGGGGTATAATTCGTGAGTTCTTAAACCTTCTGGCTCGACAAAAATCTGGTGGCTGTTTTTATCAGCAAAACGCATCACCTTATCTTCAATCGACGGACAATAACGTGGGCCAATGCCTTCGATTACGCCAGAATACATGGGCGAGCGATCTAAGTTAGCGCGAATAATATCGTGAGTACGCTCATTGGTGTGCGTGATGTAGCAATTAACTTGCTCTGGGTGTTCGTTCACATTGCCCATAAATGACATTACCGGTAACGGTAAATCACCTGGCTGAACTTGCATTACCGAGAAATCAACGCTGCGCGCATCGATGCGAGCAGGAGTACCGGTTTTTAAACGACCTACGTTAAACGGCATTTCCCGTAAACGGTGTGCCAAAGCTATAGAAGGTGGATCTCCGGCGCGGCCGCCTTTGTGATTTTCTAAACCAATGTGAATCGTGCCGCCCAAGAATGTACCCGCAGTTAATACAACTGTGGTCGCGTGAATGCGCATATTGGTATTGGTAACTACACCGGCGGCTTTTTCGCCTTGCATGATGAGGTCATCACACGACGCTTGGAATATATCGAGATTATCTTGGTTTTCTACGATGTCGCGGATTGCGCCGCGATATAACTGACGATCAGCTTGGGCACGGGTTGCACGCACGGCTGGGCCTTTTCGCGCATTCAAGGTACGAAATTGAATGCCGCCCTTATCGGTAGCTCGGGCCATTGCGCCGTCTAAAGCATCAATTTCTTTTACTAAATGACTTTTACCAATGCCGCCAATGGCAGGGTTACACGACATAACGCCGATGGTATCGGTATTGTGAGTCAGTAGCAGAGTTTTTGCCCCCATACGAGCCGACGCAAGCGCAGCCTCTGTTCCCGCATGACCACCACCAACAACAATTACATCATAACGAACCGGATAATCCACAAGTACAACCTCAAACGGGCTCAATCGAGCACAAAGCTGATTCCACGGT
>OJEN01000451.1_pt1 | contig 13556 bp, 13 predicted proteins | sample 1593351 | NCBI WGS metagenome assembly OJEN01 (sample SAMN05416777, study PRJEB24817) | seawater metagenome | isolation source: Sea water | place: Canada:Atlantic | collected 2013-11 | reverse complement strand
GTCTGGTGACAACAAGGAACGTGACAGGTGGAAAAACCTTCGCCGGGAAGGCTCTAGGCTTCGAGTTACAACTGATGAACTTGAAAGGCTGAGAGAGCTATTTCCTCAATACGAAGATTGGCTTTGGAAGGGCAGCCGTGGCATTGACCTTTCAAAAGGTCAGATCAGCCCTGAATACGAAATCGCTGATGCAAAATTGCAAGGACGCAGCGGGGAATAGAGTTAACAAAGGTCGCCGCAGAGCGATGGTTTAAAAATAAACCGAAATAGACTTTCGGCTGCACGGGACCAATAGGTGCGGGCTATCATGGTAATCTGTTTTATGTGCTTAACTGTTTGATTCTTAAATGGTATTTTGGATTATAGTCTGGTTGGTAAATTATTTGACGGTATGTTAGAGGTGACTAGTGGTTATTGACCTGAAGGTCAATATGCTCAACAATTGCGACCTAGTCTAAGGGGACTGGGGAAAACCTGTGGATAACTTGTGGGTTTTCTTGGCTTTTAATGTAAAAATTAGTCTAAGTAAGGGATCTACAGTTGGAAAATAGTGGAGTTGGCGCCAGAATTTACCCTACAGGTAAGCCACCAGAAAATACCGCAGAAGCTTTAGAGGCGGTTTTACGAGTAGCAAATGACATACTGAGGCAGTGCAAACTTTTCTCAATTGACGCTCTTAAAGATGAAACGCCAACCATTGAGCAAATTGCAAAAAGCCTCGATCTTATTTGTACACTGGTGGAAAAGCTTGATTTCGAAGGCGACGAAATGAAGCTGGCTAAAGCAAAAGAATATGTTGGTCACGTAAAAGTTATTGGTGTGGCAATAAAACGTGATGACGAAGCAGAACTTGAAAGGCAAGTTGAAGAGTTAAACAAAAGGAGCTTTATTCTATGACTGAAATGCAAAAGCAAGAGCTTATGAAGCAGATCCAGGCAGAGTTCCATAAGATTGCTGAAACTCTAGCTTCCATGGAACTCCGTCTCCATTCAAAAGTTGAAAAGAAAGCAGCCTAAGCTTTATTAAGAATAAGCAGGCTAAGTAGAAGGGGTGCTATAAAGCACCCCTTTTTTGTACATAAGAAAAAGTAAATGTGTCGAAGTTGTCGTGGTGTTGGCCATCTAAAGCACTTCAATAACAGAGCGCCAGCTTGTGGTGTAAGCAGGCGATAGTCTAGAGCGTTTCATACCCCATTCAGGCTTATGTGATGCCATGCCTTGAGCCGCTAACCAAACCTTTCCAATCCCAAGCTGATTGATCCTGTCACAGGTCGCCATAACTTTTTCCCTTTGTGGACTCACGGGGGGATCAAACAGGCTTGGCTGGTGATAAGTAGGGTCACAGATATCACCGAGAATCACTCCAGCCTTGGCGTAGCGGTAATTATCTCGCCAGATTTCATCCAGTAGTTTGCGTGTCATGGCGACCAGGTCGCGGGTGTCTGCCGTGGGGCCGGTGAATCTGCCGGTGGCGATGTTGGAGTATTTGGGTTCGCCTAGAGTGAAGGGGCTGGTGCGGATAAAGATGCTCAGTTGCTTGGTGCCCATGTGCTGGGCGCGGAGCTTTTCTGCAGCTCGCCATGCATGGGTGGTGATGGCGTGTTGCATAGTGGTTTTGTCGGTGACGCGCTCGCCGAAGGATCGAGAGCACACAATTTGCTTCTTCGGGGGTGGGGCCAATTCAAGGGGGATGCAGGGCTCACCGTTGAGTTCCCTCACGGTACGGGCCAGTACTACGTTGAATTCCCGGTGTATAGCTTTCTGGCTGGTGTCGGCCAGATCCAGTGCGGTATGGATGCCCAAGGCATTCAGGCGTTTGGTAAGCCGTCCTCCTACTCCCCAGACTTCGTTTACCGGTAGCAGGCTCATGAGCTTGCGTTGGCGTTTGCGTTCCGTGAGGGCAACGACTCCACCGGTGGCTGGCCAGTGCTTGGCGCCGTGGTTTGCCAGCTTGGCGAGGGTTTTGGTGGGGGCGATACCGACACAGACCATTAGGCCCTGGTGGCGGCTGATGGTGTGGCGTATCTGAAATCCTAAGGGGGCTAGCTGGTGTTCAGAGATGCCATCAAGCCCGAGAAAGGCTTCATCAATGGAATAGACCTCTACTTCTGGGGCCAGTTGTTCCAGGGTATCCATGACGCGGGCGGACATATCGGCGTAAAGCGCGTAGTTCGATGAGAACACCACGATGCCATAGCGGCGGATCTCCTTTTTTATCTCGAAGGCGGGCACTCCCATTTTGATGCCCAGGCGCTTGGCTTCTGCAGAGCGGGCAACGACACAGCCGTCATTGTTGGAGAGGACTACCACTGGCCGGCCACGCAGATCCGGGCGAAACAGGGTCTCGCAGGAGGCGTAGAAGTTGTTGCAGTCCACGAGGGCAAGCATGGGACTATTTCCGATAGGTCTTGTGGATGGCGTAGGTGACGACGCCGAAGACGTCCAGCTGGGTTTCATCACTCAGAGGGAGCGGTTTATAGGCTTTGTTGTGGGGTTTCAGGCAGGGCTGGGGGTGCAGGCAAAGTTCTTTGACGGTGAAGTCACCCTCTAGGGCGGCAATAACGATATCACCGTGACCGGCTTCTATAGCGCGATCAACAACGAGGATATCCCCCGGGTAGATGCCGGAATCAATCATGGAATCCCCGGTGGCCCTGGCGAAGAAGGTGGCATTGGGGTGCTCGATGCACAGGGTATTCAGATCGAGGCGCTGTTCTATGTGGTCCTGTGCTGGTGAGGGAAAACCGGCACTAATGGTAGAGACGAACAGGGGTAGCTCAAGCAGGGGGTACTCTCCCGCTTTCCCGAGATATTGCGCTTTCATGGGGGTAACTCCGATAAGAATGCTGTCTATATGAACAGTATAACCGGAAGCATGAGGGGGCTATCAATATGATGTTTGTTGAACCGGACGGGCGGCCAAAAAAGCGAGGCCAAGTGATGGCCTCGCAAGGTTTGGACGCAGTCAGGTGCTACATATAAGCACAGGTGCGCATATGCAGCGGTGTGAAATGTATCACATTAACAGCTATTTTGAACCACGTTCAGGTATGGTTATTTTTCTCTTATGTCTTTTGTGGGAGAGTTGGCTTTCACTGAATCTACGCCTTTCTCACGAACAGAAGAATTAGGATACATCTCACTTCTTCCAATGATCTTATTATTAGGGGCGGTAAGAACGAACCAGTAGCCAGCGGTTGATTCTTTTCTCACATAGCGCTCATCTTTGGGACCATTAGTTTGAACTGACTCAATGCCGTTTAGGGCGCCGGACTTTTCCGAATACCCTTCCGATTGAAGAATGATCTCATGATTTCCGGCTTTGAGATTAAAGTACCACTCGTTGTTGTTCGGGCTTTTGAAAAGGGTGTAGTAACCAGACATGGTCTCTCCTTGTAGTTTTATTACCCAACCTTGGGTAAGACTTGCTGTAGCAACCACATTCATAGCATAAGCCTAAGACCCGTAAAAGCATGTGTCGGGAAAGTGTCGAAAAAACTGTGTGAGACAGTGGGGTAATGGGTAGTGTGATTAGACCCACCTCTTTTAAATCAGTGGTTTGCGGGGGATAGTGGAGCATAGTGGGAGCGGGGCCTCAGGTTCGAATCCTCCCGTCCCGACCAATCGAGATACAAAAAAGCCCGTCTGGAAACAGTCGGGCTTTTTTGTGCCTGGCGTTTGTCGGTGAGAGTAACACCAAGCGTTTTCGCCAACGCCACTCTGTGGTGTACAGGTCAGCGATTTCCTTTCGCTTTATACGCCGCCTTTCGCGCTTTCTTCTTGGCTTCTTTTTCCACTTCTTTCAGCCGCCGAATCTCCGCCACCTTCACATGCTCCTTCTCCGCCATGGCCGGGGTTTCCAGGGTGAGTTGACCCAGTCTGCCGCTGCGGTATTCGCTGATTAGCAGGGTGGCGGCGCGGTCGAAGTCCACGTGGCCGCCTTTGCCAATGCAGCCGCGCTGTTTGCCGATAGTTTCCAAGAATGGCACGCCTTCATCGGGCAGTGAGTCGAGTTTGAAGCGCTCTTTCATTAACTCTGGATAGGCCTGCATGAAGTATTCGGCGGCGTATAAAGCCACGTCGTCTTCCTGCATGGCGGTGGCTTTAATCGCGCCGGAGAGGGCCAGGCGGTAACCGCTGTCCGGGTTTTCGATTTTTGGCCAGAGGATGCCGGGGGTGTCGATCAGGACCAGGCCGTTGCGCAGGTCGATGCGCTGTTGGCGCTGGGTGACGGCCGGTTCGTTACCGGCCTTGGCGATAATACGGCTGGCCAGGTTGTTGATCAGGGTGGACTTGCCCACGTTGGGAATGCCGGTGATCAGGGCGGTCACGCTGGTGGCGCGGTCGGTGCGTTTGCCGGCCATTTTCAGGGCGGTGTCTACCAGTTTGCGAATCTGTTCTGGCTTGTCGGTGGTGATGGCCAGGGCGCGGACGTTGGTGTCCTGTTCCAGGTGATCGAGCCACAGCTGGGTGATGGCCGGGTCGGCCAGATCGCTTTTGCTGAGCAGTTTCAGGCACGGTTTGTCGGCGCGAAATTGCTCGATCACCGGGTTAGCGCTGCTATAGGGCAGGCGCGCGTCCACCACTTCGATGATCAGTTCCACCTTGGGGAGAATATCGCGGATTTCGCGGATGGCCTTGTTCATGTGGCCGGGGAACCAGTTGATGCTCATGGGGCGCCGTATCGTATTCATTGAATGTGGCGGCAGTATAAACCAGGTGAGCGGGAGAATGTTGCGGGTTGGGTGAGGCGCTATGAGAAACGAATTTCCGGGGGGTTTGACGGTTTTGGCCAGCCTTGTGACACGAATCGTCATTATTGTCTCATATCCCCTCCCGTACACTGGCCTGATTGAGTCTATAAATAGTGGAGTGCGTCATGGATCTGCAGGTGCCGGAGCAGGAAGCGTCATTTCGGGATGAGGTGCGAACTTTCCTGGAAGAAAACCTCACCGATGAAATTCGCGAGGCGGGCAAGATGGTGACATCGGTGTTTTCCCCGGTGAAAGAGGCCATGGACTGGCAACGGATCCTGAACGACAAAGGCTGGGCCGCACCGCATTGGCCAAAGGAGTTTGGCGGCACAGGCTGGAGTGTGACCCAACGGGCGATTTTCGCCGAGGAGCTGGTGCGTGCCGAAACACCCCCGCTGATACCAATGGGGCTACACATGTGTGGGCCCTGTTTGATCGGTTGTGGCACGGAAGAACAGCAAAAGGAATATTTACCGAAAATTCTCAACGGTGACGACTTGTGGTGCCAGGGCTATTCCGAGCCCGGATCAGGATCTGACTTGGCATCACTGAAAACCTTTGCCGAGAAAGACGGTGATGATTATATCATCAATGGTACCAAGATCTGGACCACCTACGCCCATCACGCCAACAAGATGTTCGCGCTGGTACGCACCCGTAAAGACGGCAAGCCGCAACAGGGCATTACGTTTCTGCTGCTGGATATGGATCTGCCGGGTATTTCCATCGAGCCCATCGTGGGGCTGGATGAAGTCCCGGAGCAGTGCCAGGTATTTTTCGACAATGTTCGGGTGCCACAGAAAAACCGTGTCGGTGAGGAAAACAATGGCTGGACCGTGGCCAAATATTTGCTGACGTTCGAGCGTGGTGGTCAGGAGTATGCTCCCAGCCTTCATGTGCAGTTGGAAAAGATCAAGGTCATGGCCTCCCGACAGCAGACGGTGTTCGGTTCGTTGCAGGATGATCCGGTGTGGCAGTACAAGCTGGCCCAGTTAGAAGCGGATGTGCTGGCCCTGGAATTTACGGAAATGCGTATCAAGTCGGCATTGTCAGCCGGTAAAGACCCTGGCGCATTATCGTCCATGACCAAGATTCTGGGCACCGAATTGTTACAGGCAATCACTGAGCTGCGTATTGAGACTTTGGGGGCGCAGGCCACGATCTGGCAGCCCCAGGCACTGGTGCCCGGCGACGAACAGCCAATTATCGGCCCGGAATATGCGCTCACCGCCATGCCCTATTATCTTAATTCTCGAGCCTGCTCCATTTACGGCGGCTCCAACGAAGTCCAGCGCGGCATCATTGCCAAAGCCGTACTGGGTTTGTAAGCGTCCGCCAATACAGGAGAGATCGTGATGAATTTTCAATTGAGTGAAGAGCAACAGATGCTGGCGGACAGCGCCAAGCGTTTCGTCCGCGATAACAGTAACGTGGAAACCCATCGCCAGAATAAAAAGCTGATGCCCCTGAATGAATCCACCTGGCAGCAGTTGGCCGAACTGGGCTGGCTGGCGGTGCCGTTTGAGGAAGAGCACGGCGGCATGGGCATGGGGCCGCTGGAAACCATGGTGCTGCTCGAAGCGCTGGGCGAAGGGCTGATCATGTCCCCATATATTGCCACGGTGGTGCTAGGCGGAGGCTTCCTGCGTCGGGCGGATGCTTCGACGCAAGCGAAAACCATTCCCGCATTGATCGAAGGTCGCCTGCAATTGGCGTTTGCCGCTGAAGAGTACGAGCGTGTTTTTACCCTGGAAAATACCGCCCTGCAGGCGCAAGCGAAAGGCGATGAGGTGGTGTTGAATGGCACTAAAGCATCGGTCATGAATGGCGACCAGGCGGACCTGTTGGTGGTGCTGGCTCGTACGGAGGGTCAGCCTGGTGACAAGCACGGTTTGTCTCTGTTCCTGGTGGATGCCAATGCCGAAGGGGTTGAGCGTGTGCCTCATCGCATGGTGGACGGTCGACAAGGAGCGGAAATTCGCTTTTCCAACGTGGTGGTGTCCGGGGCGGCAGGTATTGGTGAGCTGAACAAGGGCTACGACGTGGCCAAGGCCGTTCTGCAGGAAGGCTTGTTAGCCTTGTCGGCGGAGAGTGTGGGGAGCATGTCTGTATTGCTTAACGATACGGTGGAATACACCAAGACCCGAAAACAATTCGGCGTGCCTATCGGCAAGTTCCAGGTGCTGCAGTTCCGTATGACGGATATGTTTATCGCCATGGAGCAGACTCGATCCTTATTGCTGGCATCCACACTGAAATACGTGGAAGGCCACGATGATGCGGATAAGGCCGTGTATGCCATGAAGGCTCAGCTGGGCCGTGCCGGACGCAAGATCGGCCAGGAAGCGATTCAGATCCATGGCGGTATGGGCATGACCGATGAATTGGGTGTGGGCCATTTCGTGAAACGACTGACGGCAGCGGATGGGCTGTTTGGTAATGCCGATGTGCATTTAATGGCGATGGTGAAGCCTGCTTGAATCGAGGCCATTGTGGGGGGACTGACGGCCCCGCCGCGTGCGATGACGCCATCGTTTAGCTTCGGAATTTGCGGGCTGGGGAGCCATAAGGTATATACCCTTGATGAGGGTGGTCGCGCAGATTGCTCGTGTATTGGTTTTCAATTACAGGGAGTCGGAATGTCGCGCAATCATCTCGCGTCGGAGACACTGCTCAAAAATCTTCAGGTTCCCCAAGGCGATAAAACCTACGAGAAAATTCTTGATGCCGGGCTGGCATTGTTCGTGGAGTTCGGTTTGCGGCGTACCACCATGGAGGATGTGGCGTCCCGGGCAGGCATAGGCCGGGCGACGGCCTATCGCCGCTTTGCAGACAAGGACCAGTTGATTCAGGTGGTGATTCTGCGTGAATGCCAGCAGCAACTGGCGATGATTGAGGGCGACCTGAAGAACGTGGACGGTGGCCTTGAGCGTGTTCTTGAGTCCTTTGTGTTGGCGGTGACCCGGGCCCATCGGCACCCGCTGCTGAAGCGGTTGCTGACCTCGGAACCGGAAACTATTTTGCCGTTACTGACGCAACGCCTATGGCAAATGATGGGGTTTTTCCGCATCTATCTGGCGGCGCTGCTGCAGGTGGAGCAAGACAACGGTGAGATACGGCGGCAGCCCATGGAGCCCTTGGCCGAACTGATGCTACGGCTTATGCAGTCCATGGTGCTGTCCCCTGATGGCCTATTAAACCCGGCCGATGTGGCCAGCGTACGCCGGGTAGCGAATGACTACCTGCGTCCTCTCCTTACGCCTTGATAGCCCTCCTGACCCAATGTGACGGTACATTGATCCTTTTGTTCTAAACATAATCCTGAAGCTGCATTGATGGCGTTCTGCAAGGAAAGCATGTCGCCCTGCAAAGTGCCCAAAGACGTTTTCTTCATCGATGCAATTTCGCTGACCTCCGTGGGAAAAATCGACAATAAGGCATTGCGACAGGCGTTATAACACTGCATTTTCACGATAGGAACGGGAAAGTGATAAGCATGGGACGGTGACTGCGCAAGGTGGAAAATCTTGCTCTTGGTCTGGATGCTGTTGGTGAAGCCAAGCAGCACATCGTGTAATCACTGTTAGCGCCGATGGCCGTCTAATTCAGGTCTTTCCAAACCCGCCCGGACGTTCCACTATCGAACCATTGTCGCTGTTGACCCTCTAATGCTTATGGTTCGATTTTCCTCGCGCAGGTTCCGCCGATGGGTTTATGGCTTGCTGTTATTGCTGGCCACTGTGTTGCTGCTAATTCTGGCTGCGGCGGGGGCGAGCTATGCCGCGGGTTTGCGTGTCAGTGAGCCGGGCTGGCAGGACGGCCTGACGCTGGGGCAGTGGCGGGTTGTTCGTGATGGCTGTGTGGTGGCCAGTGGCACGGGACTTGCTGTCCAGAACATCTGGCCGCTGCACGTGAAACAGCAGACCCTGACGTTGTATGACTGCGGTGCGGATGATACGGCGACGGCAGACGCGTTTCCTGATGGGCTTCCCTGGACTCCGCCTTTCCATGTACAGGTCGCTGAATTGGATCTGTCCTCCTTGCTACAACTTCCCTTTTCCTCCATAGCGGTGGATCTCCACCAGCAGTCGCAGCATTGGCAGTTGCATGCCTCTGCACCTCAGGTGGCCCTGCAAGTGCAATATCAGCGCAAGCAGGGTGATTGGTCTGTCAGTGGTGGGGGGGCGTTAGGTGCAGTGTTGCCGGATTGGCAGGGCCACTGGCAATTGCAGGGCACGGGCACCTGGCAGGGAACGCCAGACGGAAACATGCAGATAGGGCTTCAGGGGGCGGGGCCAATAGCGCAATCGCAGCGGGCAGACCTGACGGCGCAGGCAACCTTTCAGGGCGCCGATTGGCAGCTGGAGGCAGCACTGGCTGAAACCTTGACGCTTAATGAGGACTGGCAGCTGTCCGCTAGCGAGCCCCTTGTTGTCACGGGCAGCGGCATGGCATTGGCGCAGGCTCGCGTCGGCCTGCAATTGGCAGGGCCGCAGGGCACTGTGGCATTGCAGGCCCACAGCGACGGTGACGCAACCCGTCAGGCAGGGCTTGAACAAGGCCGGGGCTCCTTGCGGTTGCAGGGTGAAGGCCTGGACGGCCAAGTGGACTTCCATTGGCAGGGTCGCTTGCTGGTGCTTGAGCCGGCGTCGCTGACCTTGCCGCAAAGTCTCACCGCCCAATGGCAGACGCCACTGCACATTCCCATGGCCGGTTCCGGTCGCACCGCGCTGCCGTTACTGTTGGGCTATGAGGGACTGAAGGTAAAAACCAGTGACAGCCAGTTTCAGTGGCATCTGGCTGACCCTGAAGACGAGAGTCCGGTCGATTGGCAGTGGGCAGGCGATCTGGCACTGGATGGTCCGTGGCAGGGTTACCAATGGCAAGGCGCGTGGCAGGGCGTAGTTAGCAGCAACGGGCTAAAGGGCGACCCGATTACGCTCACGGCGCGGCAAGGAGAGGACCGCCTGACTTTCCGGCTACCGGTGAAGACTCTGCAGCAGGCTCCGTATAGCGCGCAGGCCACCGTCACCGGGCGAATGGCTGGCTACCCGGTGGATGGTTCGCTGGTTTTTGCCCAGCAGGCTGCAGGGTGGGCTGGCACCCTGACGGCGACCACCGCGTTGCCGCAGTTTGAACGCGGCGGCAAGGTGACGCTCAAGGCGCCGTGGTCACTGCGTGACGGTACGGTCCGCGTCGCCGCGAACAGTACCGCGTCAATATCTGAAGGGCTGATCGGGCAAGCTCTGATTCGGCCGGTATCATTGACAGCAACCGAGCCGTTGCAGATTAATGTGCAGGGCGTGACCGGCGCTTTTGATGTCCGCAGTGCGGGATTGCTGGCTGCCCGGTGGCGGTTGCCGCCGGTATCGGGAACCGTGACCTTGAAAGGAGATCAGGCTCAGGGCCGGTTAGCGATCAGTGAGTGGCAAAGCGAATTGTGGGCCACTGCGAAGCTCCACGATGACGGTAGCGCCACTGGCGATATGACGCTGAGCAGCGTCTTGATTCCTGCCATGGGCACGGGGCTGCCCGCCACCCCTCTGCAGGGGCATCTGGAGGGCGAGGGCCGGTGGCAGTGGCGCGAAGGACTTAACGCCAGCGGTGATATCACCATCACCGGCGCCGATCTGGATTGGGGCAGCGTTACCGCCCGTGGCGCTGAGGGCGTGGTTCGCGGTGAATACGATAATGGCCAGGTGCAGCTCAGCAGCCACGGCCCGGTGACCGTGAGAACGCTGGATATCGGTACCCCAATCACGGATCTGGCATTAACGGTGAACAGTGACCTGTCGCAATGGCAGTTCACTGATGTTTGGGCCAATTTACTGGGCGGCTATTTGCGTTCTCCGGCACTGGACTGGCCGTCTGCCCGACCCCAGCCGGTGGTGATCAGCCGTATTGATCTCGCCGAAGTGGCCGCATTGCAAAAGCCGCCGCCGATATCCTTGTCCGGACGGATCGGCGGTTATGTGCCGTTACAGTTGGGCACGAATTTTCTTGTCATCGAACAGGGGCGACTGGCCAACGAAGAACCTCTTTCGTTAAGCATCCCTGCCTCGTCCAGTGTGCAGGCCATGGCAGATTCCAATCAGGCGGTGAAACTGGCGCTGGATAGCCTGAGTACCCTGCTGATCACGGATTTTCAGGCGCGAATGGGCATGGATAAAATAGGCTGGCTGGATGCGGCGGTGACCATTAAAGGGGTGAATCCACAGAGAAAAAATCTGCCGGTAGTGTTTAACTACACGCACCGGGAAAACTTGTTGGCGTTGATGCGCAGCTTGCGCATTGGCGATGAGATCACCGAACAACTGCGTACGGAGAATCGATGATGAGACAACTCGGGCTGGGCACAGTGTTGCTGGCCGGGTGGCTGTTGGCGGCGTGTACGCCCACGGTGGCCCTGAAAGCACCGGAAGACCCCATCACCATTAACCTGAATGTGAAAATTGATCATGAAATTCGCTTGAAAGTGGAAAAGGATATTGATCAGTTATTCAGCGAAGACAGCGACCTGTTTTAAGGAGCGGTTATGAAGATGTATAAACCTGCATTGGCCATGGTAGCGCTACTGATGAGCATGGCTGCCTTTGCCCTGGATCTGGATGCGGCGAAAAGCCAAGGGCTGATCGGTGAGCAGACCGATGGTTACCTGGGGGTTGTCAAAGCGACGCCGGCAGCGGTGGAACTGGCAGCGGATATTAACCAGAAACGCCGGGGGGCTTACGAACGCATTGCCAAACAGAACGGCATCACCCTGGATCAGGTCGCCAAGTTGGCGGGCCAGAAAGCGATCGATAAAACCGCGGCGGGGCAGTATGTGAAAACACCGGGAGGCCAATGGGTGGAGAAATAATTTTTATACAAAAAGTTTTTCTACCAAAGCATTGGGATTAATGTTCCAAGTAGTGTTTTCGTACTAGGCCAGTGTAAACCGTTGATAGTAGGGCGGTTAAATTTCGGTAAATTTAAGGGGGTATCCCCTCTTTGATGGCTGCTTGTTTTCCTTTCCAGTGTTTAAATTCCTGAAGAAATTCGGGAACAACTGGAAGGAATCTGCCATGAAAACCTTTTTGCGCATGACGGCTGCTGTGCCGCTGTTAATTAGCCCCTTTGCTTTGGCCGGGGAAAATGTCCCTGACCAATACGGCTACATCGGTGGCCACGCCAGTTATTACACGTTCTACGATAATGATGTAATTGGTAATGGTGGTGATGGCCTGGATGACGTGCCGTTTTATGGTGCGCAGCTGGGTTGGCGCTTTGCGCCCAACTGGTCCGTTCAGGGCTGGTATGAAGAAGTGGACGGTGACGCGGAGAGTAAATATAACTCCGGCACCCGGCTGGACATGAAGAACTATTATGTCAGTGGCCGCTACCACTTCGATGATCACGGTCTGCTGGGCTTCGAACCCTATGCCGGTATCAACGTGGGTGAGCAGTTGATTGAAAGCCTCAATAATCCTAACAGTGATGATAACGACGAGCTGATGACCGGTGTGGAGTTGGGTGTACAGCGCGCCTTCTTCAAGCATGTGATTCTGGATCTGGGTACCCGTCAGGCTTATAGCCAGGACCGGGAATACTGGGAAGGTCAAGTGTATGCCGCGGTGAACCTGGCGTTTGGTGTTAGCGACGACGATGGCGATAGCAGCGACGACGAAGTCGTGGCGGCGACACCGGCAGAAGTTGTGACCGGCGACAGCGATGGCGACGGCGTTAACGATGACAAGGATCGTTGCCCGAACACGGCATCCGGTGCGGTAGTGGATGCGGACGGTTGTCAGGTCTACGAGTCCATGCAGAATCGCGAAACCTCGGTGATCTACTTTGGCTTTGACCGCGATACCATTCAGGGCCAGTTCAGCGACGAAATCAAAGGTGTGGCTGATCGTTTGAATGCGGGTGAGCAAGGGCGTATTCGTGTGGAAGGCCATGCGGACAGCACTGGCCCGGCCGATTACAACCAGGGCTTGTCTGAGCGTCGTGCCCAGTCGGTGAAAGATCGCCTGATGAAAGACTTCTCTGTCGGGTCTGACAAGATCACCACGGAAGGTTTTGGTGAGAGCAAGCCAGTGGGCGATAACAGCACCTCTGACGGCCGCGCCAAGAACCGTCGTGCGGATATCATTGTGGAAACCGAAGAGAAAGAAGCGCAGTTCAAATAGGCGCGTGATGTAGAAACAAAAAACGGGATGCTTCGGCATCCCGTTTTTTTATGCCGCTCTGCGGCTGCAACACGCGTCACGCAACAGGCAACACGCTATGCGCCTGCTGTACTTTTCAACTTTGAATTTTCAACTCAGCCTTTCTGCCAACCCAGACGCCCGCCAAGTCCGTTTTTTCACCGCACTGTCCAGCACTGCCGGTTTGCCGAATTCCAGCAAAGTGAAGCGATCCCGTGCGCGGGTGACGGCCGTGTAGATCAGTTCCCGGGTGAGTAGCGGATGGGAAGCGTCTGGCAGTACCAACAGGGTATGCCTGAATTCCGAGCCCTGGGATTTATGCACTGTCATGGCATAGACGGTTTCCACGCCGTCCAGGCGACTGGGTAGGACCCACTTGATACGACCGTCTGGCAACTGGAATGCCACTCTCAGCAGCAATTCCGGGTTCCCTGATTTTTCTTCAAGCAAGGGCAGCGTCAGTCCCACATCGCCGTTCATCAAGCCCAGCTGATAATCGTTGCGCGTCATCATTACTGGGCGGCCTGGATACCATTCTCGTTCCGGGGCCAGGTCCTGTTGTTGCAGGTGGCGGGTGATGCGCTGGTTCAGTTGCTCCACCCCAAACGGCCCGC
>OJEN01000449.1_pt1 | contig 13586 bp, 13 predicted proteins | sample 1593351 | NCBI WGS metagenome assembly OJEN01 (sample SAMN05416777, study PRJEB24817) | seawater metagenome | isolation source: Sea water | place: Canada:Atlantic | collected 2013-11 | reverse complement strand
CCTCTCTATTCGTCGGCAGCGTCAGATGTGTATAAGAGACAGACTATATACTATATAGCCAGCGATACATCGTATCGACATGATCCGCCGACGCAAAGCCAGCAACAAACATTCTGATTTGGTCCCGTTCAGGACCCCGAAAAGTCCGCAGCCCGGCACCAAGATCGAAAGGTCGTCGAGTCACCCGCATCATACGGATTTTTCAGTAAAATTTGATCTGTTATGGCAAATTCTGTCGCATGACGGGGTAAACTTGGCAAGTGTTGATCCGTCTCAGCCCGGCGACGACACGCCGATAACACGGATTTGCATATTTTTTGATCATCTTGCCTAAAACTAAGTCACACCCATCGCAGAAAATGTTAAAAATTTCATGGGTTTTGCTGGGTTTTCATGCAGAGAATCCCTAGAATGCGTTGGCGGACCTGAATTGGCATGGTCCGTGCAAATAGAGAGCGAGCGAAGCATTATGCTTTCCGAGTTCTACGCAACTCTCGCAAAAGCAGAGGGCGCTTAATGAAAAAGATTGAAGCCATCATCAAGCCATTCAAGCTTGACGAGGTAAAAGAGGCCCTTCAAGAGATCGGCCTCAAAGGGATTACCGTCACCGAAGCCAAAGGTTTCGGCCGTCAGAAAGGTCACACGGAGCTGTATCGCGGCGCCGAGTATGTCGTGGACTTTCTGCCGAAGGTAAAGCTGGAAATCGTTGTCGAGGACACGCTTGTCGAGCGTGCGATTGAGGCAATCCAGCAAGCCGCTCATACCGGCCGTATCGGCGACGGTAAAATTTTCGTTTCCTCGCTTGAGGACGCGATCCGTATTCGTACCGGTGAACGGGGCAACGACGCGATCTGATCGGTCTTGTCTGTTATTGAACACCGTACGGTAACTAATTTTGAGTTTTAAAGGGTTGCATCATGTCTGACGCCGCTTCTGTACTTAATCTGATCAAAGAAAAAGGCATCCAGTTTGTCGATCTGCGCTTTACCGATTCCAAAGGTAAATGGCAGCATACTGCGCAGGATATCTGCACGATCGACGAAGACGTCTTTGTTGACGGCATCATGTTCGACGGTTCGTCGATCGCCGGTTGGAAAGACATCAACGAATCCGACATGATCCTGATGCCGGACCCGGCATCGGCTGTTGTTGATCCGTTCACCGCACAGCCTTGCCTGATCCTGTTCTGCGACGTTATCGAACCGGCCACCGGCCAGGGTTACGAGCGTTGCCCGCGTTCGACCGCGAAACGCGCACTTGCTTACATGCAGTCGGCTGGCATCGGTGACACCGCATACTTTGGTGCAGAACCAGAATTCTTCCTGTTTGACGACGTCCGCTGGACCACCAGCCAGGACAGCATGGCTTACGCGCTTGACTCCGAAGAAGGGCCGTACAACACCGGCACCGAATTTGAAGGCGGCAACCGTGGCCACCGTCCGGGTCCGAAGGGCGGTTACTTCCCCGTTCCACCAGTTGATTCGGCAAACGACATCCGTGCCGAAATGGTGAACTACATCAACGAAATGGGCGTGCGTTGCGAAAAGCACCACCATGAAGTTGCACCGTCACAGCACGAGCTGGGCATTGCCTTTGGCACCCTGATCGACCATGCCGACGCGATCCAGATCTACAAATATTGCATCCAGATGGTTGCACATCAGTATGGCAAAACCGCAACCTTCATGCCGAAGCCTGTCTTTGGTGACAACGGTTCTGGCATGCACGTGCACCAGTCGATCTGGCACGAAGGCAAACCACTGTTTGCTGGCAACGGCTATGCCGATCTTTCTGACACCGCACTTTACTACATCGGCGGTATCATCAAGCACGCCAAAGCACTGAATGCTTTCACCAACCCAACGACCAACTCGTACAAACGTTTGGTCCCGGGCTTTGAAGCACCGGTTCTGCTGGCATATTCGGCTCGTAACCGTTCGGCTTCCTGTCGTATCCCGTACACTGCTTCGCCGAAAGGCAAGCGTGTTGAGATCCGCTTCCCGGATGCGCTGGCAAACCCGTATCTTGCATTCACCGCAATGCTGATGGCTGGTCTTGACGGCATCCAGAACAAGATCCACCCGGGCGATGCCATGGACAAAAACCTCTATGACCTTCCGCCGGAAGAGCTCAAAGACGTTCCGACCGTTTGTGGTTCGCTGCGCGAAGCACTTACCAGCCTCGATGCAGACCGCGAGTTCCTGAAAAAAGGCGACGTGATGACCGACGACCTGATCGATGCATACATCGGTCTGAAAATGGAAGAAGTCATTCGCTTCGAACAGTCACCGCACCCGGTCGAGTTCGACATGTACTACAGCGCATAATCCTTTCACCCGAAAGGACGACGCCAAAGCGAAACGCCCGGTCATCACGACCGGGCGTTTTTCTTTGGGATTTAAACAAAACAGCCTTCCGAATAGTGTTTGACCCATATTTAGTATAGTCATTAAATAGATTTACGGACGAGGCATCTGCAACTGAGAACCTCGTCCCAATGCACCAAACACTCTCAGGAGAGCGTCTGCATGGCAGCACAGCATTTGTCGGAGAAATTTCACGACAAGCAACTTCAAAAGATCAAGGACCAGTGGAAAAAGGGCGACCGCCAAAATGCGGTCAATCAATGTCAAGAAATATTGCGTAGTGCACCGCAGTATGCACCGGCCCATTTGATCTATGCTGGTTTTCTAAGTGATAGTGGCAATGCACAGGAAGCAGCCAAACACTATGAAGCGGCCTGCAGTCTCCCCGAAACAGCGCCGGAATGCTTCCTTGGCTTTGCCGACTTTCTCAAACGGGGCGGTCAGCGGCTTAATGCTCAGGAAGTTCTATCAGTTGGCGTTAAGAAGTGGCCTAAAACTGTAGTGATAGCGCGCGAACTGGGAGTGCTACTCTCGGAAAACGACCAGCATCATCAAGCACTTCAGATGTTTGAACATTGTTTGAAACTTCATCCCGATGACTGGATTTGCTGGAACCACTTGGGCTGCAGTCGAGTACAAAATAACCACGCCGAAACCGCACTCGAATGTTTTGACAAGAGCCTAGCACTTATAACCAAATCGCCACTGCAAATGGCCACTGGGCGTGACATCGAAAATATAGAACTTAATAAAGCCAGTGCTCTAATCCACGCAGGCAAGACAGAAGTCGCACGCCGAATGCTTGAAGAAATTTTGGCGAAGACTCCAGAAAGCCATAGAGCGTGGCCGATGCTTGCGAAACTTATAAAATGTAGCCCTGAACAACTAGAACAGATGGAAATCTGCGTTCAAAATGCACAAAATTCGGGGGACGAGGATGCACTACGTGATCTTCATTTCGCACTTGGCCGAGCCTGGGACAATGTGAAAGACCCCAAAAAGTCTATGACCCATCTAGATGCAGGAAACAGAATTGTTCGTTCTAAACTGGACTATGATTCCTTTGCAGTATGTGACCGTATTCGGCACACCACCGATTTCTTCCCCCCCAAGACCTTCATAAATATCGAGAAACAGAGCCAGCCGAACAAGCTAAACTTACGACCGATTTTTATTGTCGGTATGCCACGTAGTGGATCTACCCTAACCGAACAAATTATTGCGTCTCATCCTCAGATTATCGGCGCAGGGGAACTGACCGCCTTACCCATGATAAAAAAAAGGCTTCTCGGCACAGATTTCCCAAGCCGCCCGGAACATAGAGCTCTCGCGCATGCAGCTGAAACAATAAGTCAGCTCCGCAAGGCCTATCTAGATGAGATTGCACGCGTTGTTTGTGACCTTCATCCCGACCACGACCTTGAAAAGGATCAATTTCTTGTTGTCGACAAGATGCTGGGAAACTTCGATATGATAGGCATGATCTTGCAAGCTATTCCTGAGGCGCAGATCATTCATTGTCGGAGAAACAAGATCGACACCTGCTTGTCTTGCTACTCCATGCGGTTCAGTTCCCCGGTTAACTATTCATATGACCAAAAAGAATTGGCCGAGTTCTATAACGCCTATGAAGAACAGATGAAATATTGGCACGCACATGTGCCCCCCTCGTCCCTGATTGAAAGTCGGTATGAAGACATGATCGCCGACACAGAGGGGCAAGCCCGTAAACTGCTCGATTTCATTGGCATGCCTTGGGATTCGAAGGTGCTCGACTTTTACAAGCAAAAGCGAACAGTAGGCACAGCCAGCATGTCTCAGGTCCGGAAACCGATATACAAAAGCAGTGTGGAACGTTGGCGTCCATTTGAACCCTATATACGGCCAATGTTAGACATTCTGGCCGAGGACGGTTAGTCGCATACTACGCTTTCTTTATCCCCTGCGGTACAACGCCACTACAAAATGAAAAACTTCCGCAGTATTGGGTAACTTGGATAACGAACAAGGCGGCTAGAGCATGAGCGACACTGCACTGACGAAAAGTCTTTTGGCGAAGGCCTTCAGGCAGTTCAACACAGGAAACCTGCTGCGGCAGAAAACGCCTTACTCGAGCTACAGACGTATTTGGTATTAACGTCTGGTGTGAAGCATCTCGAAGCCAAAATCCTGCAAGTGAATGGAAAACTTGCCGAAGCGGCCAAGGCTTACGAAGTCGCCTGCAACATGTCAGATACACACCAGAACGGCTTCCTTAACCTCGCTGACATGATGCGGCGCACAGGTAATAAGAAGCAGGCACGCGAAATTTTGGTCGTGGCGTTCAAGTTCCCCCAAGACGCCAGCATCCCCGCCAAACTTGGATTGGCAATGTTCGACGAGAGACACGTGGACCAAGTGCAAAAGCTGTTGGAATACGCACTTAAGACTGACGAAAACAACATTGACGTACTTCATCAGGCCGCAGGCACATTCTATCGTGTTATTGGACAGCCCGATTTGGCCACAACACATTTCAAGCAGACCTTGAAAGTCACGGGAAAACCGCAGGAACGAAAAGTACACCAAGCGCACCAGAGATTATGAAAATGGCCCACTATCTGGTTGATAGAAAGAGTATTCTCTCTGCGCCTGACCGAATTGACTTGGGCTTTTCTCTTGGCAAAGCATTCATCGATTCTGGTCAGCCAAAACAGGCAATGGAACATTTGATCCCTGCCAATCGCCTGCGCCGGATCAGTTATCCTACGATATTGATGCTATCTGTAGCAGGCTGGAAAATTATCGCACGTGTTTTGACCCGAAGATTGCACAACAAAGGCGAGCATCTTTGCAGGACGAGAAAGAATCTGGACCAGCCCCAGTTTTCATCGTCGGCATGCCCCTACTCGGAATCATCCTGATGAATTTCTGGTTCAAGGGCTGGACTATAGAGGCAGCTTTGCGCTTTTCCGGAGTTTTTGGCCTCGTACATTGCCTTGTCCGCACGGCGGAGCTGTTCACTCATATCGCTGTTTCCGCCCGCGAATACCGAAAAGCCGATTGAGGCCGAAATACCGCAGTCATGCTCTTGCCAAATGAACGCCTTTGTCATTTCCGCAAGGATGTCGTCCGCCATCTTGGTCATTTCGTCTTCTGTGCCCTTGTTGATGAACAACAGGCAAAACTCGTCCCCGCCAAGACGTGCGACTTCATCAGCTCTCCGCGATACACGTTTTAGCCGCTTGGCGGTTTCCACCAGCACCCAATCCCCCGCAGCATGCCCCTTGGTGTCGTTCAGATTCTTGAACCCATCCAGATCTAGAATAAAGATCGATGCCGGTGTATCTGTTCCGCGTAAAACGGCTTCGCACTGATCAAGTTTTTGCATGAACCGCGCTCGGTTCGCCAAACCGGTCAATTCATCATTATTGGCTTTGTTTTGAAGTTCGCGCGCTGCGTGCTTTTGCTTGGTGATGTCGCTTGTCCACCACAGAACGGCTTCTTCGCCTTCGAACGTCAGCGGCTCAAGCGACGTTTTCAACCATCGAGCTTCTGACATGCCAGGCCGCCGCAATCGCAACTCGACATCTTTCAGTTCGCCAAGCATGTCCATGTCTTTAAGCGACTGCTTACGGTAGCGTTCTGACAGCAAAATGGAATCAGTTGGGTCATTGACCTCGGCTATATCAAGCAGGGTTTCAAATGTGCGGTTAAAGAAGCGGAAAACACCGTCATCACGGTTTGAGATCGCAACCCCGACCGGCGCACTTTCAAGAAGCCCCGTCAAACGCTGGGTTGCTTGTGCAACCTCTGTCTGGGCCTTTTTAAGCGAACTGACATCAATCAAGGATCCGATTGTGCCTGCGATGGCGCCACTTGGTGCCTTAAGACTTGATGCGGCAAATAAAGCAACGCGTTCCTGGTCGCCAAGCATGAAGGCAATTTCATCACGCACCTGACCTTCTTGCTTTAAAAGCGGTGCTTCGTGGTCGGTGACCGTTTTATTGAGGCCTTCCGGGGCTATTTTGCTGAACTTTGCCCCGATGACATCTTCCGGTTTTTGTTCGAAAAACGCTGCAAATGCCCCATTGCAGCGGCTGATCACCCCATCAAGGTTTTTGATGTAAACTGGCGTGGGCAGGACATCAATCAGGTGCTGAATGAAGATTTTGTGGTCGGCCAGTGCCTTGGCAAGTTCCTGAGCCTTGCCGGCATCGCACAAAACAAGTGCTGTCGTATCTGACGGACCCTGGGCGCAATGCCACGTGAATGTCTTGCCGGACAACCGAAATCCGGGCAAATCGGCCTGTTTACCGGCAGAAATACTTGCCAGTGCATCACGCACGGCGCCAACACCATCGCCACTGACGAATTCACCATTCTTGGCAAGATAGGCAAGGAACTGTTTAATTTCTGTTCCTACCCGCATAACGGACTTGGCATCTTCAAGATACGTTGCCGCAGCCGGGTTGGCATGCACGACCTTAAGACTGGATCGTTCAAGAAGAATAAGACTATCGCGCGACAATGCCGCTGTCGCAGTAACTTCAGGACTTATTGACAATACACCCGTAACGCCGAAAGACGGCGCACTCCCACGTTGGTATTTTCAGTGATGTCCCAAACCCAGCAGACCTTGTTTTTCGGTCTTTGTCTTTATGCGCAAGCCATTACATATACAGAAGAATAAGTCATTATAATTCTTATGGAGAGGTATAATCAACTATGATTTTGCCGCCGAAACCGGCAGATCGATATAACCACGGTCGATGCAATGTTCCAGCTCACGCGCAGCAGCCAGCATTTCCTGATAGGTTTCGCGAAGATGCTTTAGCTTGGCAAGCTCTTGCTCAGTGGGATGCTGGTCGGTACGGTCGGAACTGAGTTTGAACGCGTACTTCAGGTATTCCGCACGCAAACGGGCGACCGTAATCATCAGTGGCACGGCGTTTTCAACCGACATATCGGGAATTGCCGGACTAATGATCTCGTGATTAATTTCGCGAAGCACATGTTCCATGCCCATCATGAAACGGCTTTTGCTGCGAGCTGCATCCTGCGACATGACCTATACTCCTTAAGCCATAAGGGTCTAATTCTGACGTAAGTATCACGCCGGAAAGTAAAAACTCCAATAACAGTTTACCACCAACGGTCGCATTAATCCCGTGCCGTGTTGTGGGGGCAAAACTGATCGTAACTTGCAGGCACGCGCCAACCGCGCTAGACGATGGATCAACAGTTTTCCAAAAACAGGAATTTGATCATGGAAGCACGGGTAAAGTGGCTTGAGAACCTGACCTTCACAGGCACCAGCGGCAGTGGCCACGGTGTTGTCATGGATGGCGACCGGGAAAATGGCTTTGGTGCCAGCCCGATGGAAATGCTTCTTCTGGGCATTGCCGGATGTTCGTCAATTGATGTTGTTCATATCCTTAAAAAAGGACGCGAGAACGTTCTGGATGTGCAAACCGATGTCAAAGCCGAACGTGCTGAAACAGATCCTAAGGTTTTCACCAAGATTCACCTGCATTTCAAGGTGAAGGGGGATAACCTGAACGAAGCTAAAATCGGTCGGGCTGTTGAATTATCTGCGGAAAAATATTGCTCAGCCTCGATCATGCTGTCCAAGGCGGCAGAGATCACCCATAGCTGGGAAATCATGGAATAACCAAGACACACCATGATATCTCGGTGCCGAAAGTCGACATACTTTCAAAGCGGTCTGATAAAGGCCGCTTTTTTTGTTGCTCGCACATGATCGATGCCCGCGTTAAGGTTGCAATTGATCAACACACTCGCCCCAGTTCTGGAGATGCCCCATGTCCGTCCGTCACGCGATAGGATTACGACTTTGTTCCATCAGTATCGCAACCGGCCTGCTTGCGGGGATAAGCACAATACAGGCCGCCAACGCCGATGCCCTTTCCCCATCTGGCATGGCCGTTCAGGCCCCCTCGCCCAATGGTGCATTTCCTGACTATGTCAAAAACACCCGAAGTCAAATTCGCACGGTGTTAGAAAGCACGCGCTTTGCCGATGAAAAACAGCCGTTTGGATCGTTCAGTCTGGATGAAGTTGTTGAAATGCGCGCGCCTTACGACATTGCGCCAGACCGAAATTCCTGTGCGGATGGTGATGTCACCTTATCGCGCGGCGAAAATCTGGGCTTTGTCATGGTCCATGGGCTTACGGACAGTCCATATTGGTTAAGTGATGTACGCGATGCCTTGCGCGATAAATACCCGTGCGCATCGTTCCATGGTGTGTTGTTGCCTGGGCATGGCACGGTTCCCGCCGACCTTATGGACGTTGCATATCAGGACTGGATGGATACGGTTAAATTCGGTGTTGAATCGTTTGGCCCGGAAGTAGAACAGATCATTCCCATCGGCTTTTCAACCGGTGCGGCCCTGATTGGGCGTTACTATGATATGGCTGATCACGATGATCGCCTGAACGCCCTTGTCATGCTATCGCCCGGCTTTTCTGCGCGCAGCGGCATGGCATGGCTCACCCCCTATGTCCGCTATGTCAAAAATTGGGCGGGCAAGGGTGAAAACAATGATCCGGGGAAATATGGTTCGATGGCGATGAATGGTGCGGCAGAGTTTCATTTGCTCACCGCCCCCTATCGCGATGGATCAATTGGCACTGTCGACATTCCGGTATTCGTTGCGGTCAGTTCGGATGACCAAACCATCGACCCGCTTGTCGCACTTGATTTCTTCTGTGAAAAGGTGACTGTCCCGAACCGTCATATGGTCTGGTATCAAGGGGAAATCGAAATCCCCGACGAACAAACCCAATGTGACGGTATTGACGTTGTTAAGTCTGCAAATGCGGACTTCAGAACGTTAAACCATGCTCATACCGGTATTACTCTTTCGCCGAACGATCCTGTTTATGGGCTTGATGGCAAACATCCTGATTGCAGCCACTATGACAACAAAGAAGACAAGGAAACCTGCCAAACAGCACCCGATGCAGTTTACGGAGAACGCAACCTTGTTGACGGTGCGACACCCGGAACCCTGCGACGTGCGACGTTCAACCCGGATTTTGACACCATGATGGAAAAAATCATGCATTTCATCGCTGTGTCACGTGCCCCGGCGACCCCAAATCCCGTAGAATAGATATGCGGTTTTGACGTCGGCTTGAACGGAACTTGAGACAGGCATTTGAATGAATTTCTCCCTGCATCACGTAACCAATAAAGATGGCGTGCGGTTACGCTATGGCATAAGCCCTCCTTCTAGGGATAATTTGGATACCTATGTCCTTATTCTGCAGGGGCGCGGCGAATATATCGAACGATATCAAGAAACTGCCGAGGACCTGACCCAACGTGGGTTGGGCTGCGTCACGTTTGATTTCCGCGGGCAAGGTGGTTCTGATCGCGCGACGTCAGATCCCATCATGGGCTATATCAAAGATGTCACGGAGTATGTGTCTGATACCGCGTGTATTATGGCCCATATCAAAGATCAGCATGACATAACGTGCGAAATGCTTTTAACCCATTCGACGGGCGGGCTCGTGGCCATGAAGATGCTACTTTCCCAACCAGGTCTTTGGAAAAGTGTTGTGATGTTGGCGCCGTTTTTTGGTATGGGAGGCCCGGATTGGCTGGCGATTGCGGCACAGTTCTTATCCGCCAGCCTATGCCGATACGGTTTTGATCAGCAATACCTTCCGGGTCAAAAGGCATTGTCACCGCTGAATGCATTTGAGCCGGAAAACCTTTTAACGTCTGATGCCGAACGATATGCTCGCAATGTTGCGCTGCTGACAGCCCAGCCAGACCTTGTCATCGGCGGCGTTTCTGCAGGGTGGCTTGATGCCTGTTTTCGTACTCAGGCCAACCTCATGAGCAAACTTGCGACACCTTCAGGCGCCATGGAACTGCCGCCTATCACCATGGTTCTCGCTGGCAACGATCAGGTTGTGTCAAACACCACAACAAATGACCTTTTTGGCAACCATCCCAATGTGACCATGTGCGAAATTCCCGAAGCCCGGCATGAAATCCTGCAAGAGCAGGACTATCTTCGCGATCAATTCTGGGCAGCATTTGATTTGCATGTTTCACGCCATCATGCCGAGTGGCTTTCAACCGCTGGCTGACATCCCCAACAACTCACCGAGATGACGTGCTGATTTCTACCCCGTCAAAACGCATTTTACGAAATGCACTTGGCGCAACGCCACGATGACGACGGAACTGACGGTTAAAGTGTGACAGATTCTGAAAACCGGCTTCCTCCGCTACGCAATAAATCGGCATATCTGATGACAGCAACAGACTGACCGCACGCCCAAGCCGCAACCCCATCAGATAATCCTGAATATTTGTGCCCATATGGCGCTGAAAAAAGCGCCGCAATGTGCGTTCGCTCATACCTGCATTTTGTGCGATCACACGACTGCTGACGGGCTCGACATAAGCACCATGCAATTGATCAAGCACCTTGCCGAGCCGACTGGCATCGTCGCGACCCGGAACATCGGTATTAAACCGATCAGAGGCCAATGGTTTCAGGTCTTTGGCTTCAATCAAAGTGCGCAGCACTTCGATTAAAAGCACAAGCTGATCTGCCGGTTTTCCCTGATCAAAATTTGTCGCAAGCTTGGCCACCTTGCGCGCACTTGTTGCGTCGAACTTAACGCCACGCCGCGACAGAAGCAGGATTTCTCCCAGCGATGATAATTCGGGGATGGTTTTGCAGATCGAATTGATCCAGTCCACCGTGAACCAGAAAACAAACGCCTGATGCCCCTTACGCCGTCCCTTAACCTGAAGGGCTGCGTCATGAGCACGCATACCACCCGGCGTTACCGACGGTGGGCCGGCATTTTTTGAGTGCCATGTGTGGGGTAAATTCGGCCCCAATAGAACCAGGTCATCCTCGCCATACGACCCGATATGGTCGCCCACGTATCGCTGTCCATGGCTGCCTAGCGTCAGGGTTAATTCATATTCCGGATGGAAATGCCATTCGAACGGAATTGCTTCCAAATTACGGTGCAATCCCTTCCAAGACCGATCTGCTGCAATCTGGACATGCTCAAACAGCAATTTCATTTAAATACCAATCACGCTTATACGGCATACATATTGGATAATACTGACCGAATAGTATCAGTATTTGTCCGTGCTGTCAGTGGGCAAATTCCCGAGTCAGAGGCTAGAATTCAACCTGTCACAAACAAAGCACTCGGGAGATACCGCAATGTCGATGCTGGCAAACGCCCCAATGTCAAACACCCCCAATGCCGATCGTCCCGGCAATGCGTCGGTTAAGGAGGTTCGTGGTGCACAGTTGCGCGACCTTGCAAAAACGTTACCACTTCGCGTTTTATCCGAGGATGATTTTACCCATTGGCAGACCTATGGCTATGTCGTCGTGCCAAATGCGGTTCCGGATGAACAGGTCCGTGCAACCCGCGATTTCCTGTGGGAATTTCAGGAAATGGACCCGAATGATCCGGCCAGTTGGAGCCGGCCGCAAATGCGCGATCATGCAATGACCGAACTGAACAATTCAGGCATGGTCGAAGTCTATAATCATCAAACACTTTGGGACAACCGTCAGACACAGCGCGTTTACGACGCCTTTGTTGATATTTGGGATCGAACTGATCTTTGGGTGTCGATTGATCGTGCCAACCTGAACACGCCCAATACCGGTAAACGTGCATTTGACGGCTTCATTCACTGGGATGCAGATACGACGGCCGATCCTTTGCCAATTAATGTGCAGGGTGTTTTATCGCTGGTTGATACCACCGACGATATGGGTGGTTTTCAATGCGTGCCTGATTTATTTGCCAATTTTGAGCAATGGCGCAAAACGGCACCATCAGGTCGCGACCCGTTCCGCCCGGATATGGACAACATCCCCTATGAACCAAAGCGCATAGCGATGAAGGCTGGCGATCTTGTGATTTTCAACAGCTTGCTGGCGCATGGCATTCGCGCCAACCGGTCGGATCAGTCGCGTATTGCGCAATATATCTCGATGGCACCGGCAACGCCCGAGGAACAGGAACTCGTCGACTGGCGGGTCAAAAGCTGGTCCGAACGTCTTCCCGCCCGCGGCCATGCCTTCCCAGGTGATCCACGCAACTGGGAACAAACCCGCTATGACCGGGCAAACCTGACGCCGCTTGGCGAAAAGATTCTGGGGAAAACACGCTGGTAATCCAACCCTGCACACATCATTTTAAAAGCGCCCTTCTGACAGGGCGCTTTTCATTTAGGGCAGAACTCACCTTGCTCTCATAGGCAGCAGAAACGTGGTCAAAGCTTTGCGATCAGCTTAGCTTTGGTATCGTCATCGACAAAGGCCGCTTCAAGGGCGGTTCGGGTAATGCCAAGAAGTTCGGCGTCACTGAACCCGAAATCATCCTGTGCACACTGATATTCATCGGCTAAACTTGTGTGGAAGAACGGCGGATCGTCAGATCCCAGCGTGACCTTGACCCCGGCATCATAAAGTTTACGCAACGGATGCGCCGCGAAATCGGGATAAACCGAAAGTGCGATGTTTGATCCCGGGCACACCTCAAGAACGATGCCACGCTTAACAAGGGTCTCAACCAGTTTCGGGTCTTCGATTGAGCGAACACCATGCCCAATTCTGGTCACTGGCAGTTTATCAATCGCATCCCAAACACTCTGGGGACCTTGAACCTCGCCCGCATGGGTCGTGCAGCCAAGACCGCCATCTGCCGCAACCTTGAATGCCTGGTAAAAGGTTTCTTGCGAAAACATGCTTTCATTACCGCCCATGCCAAAGCCAACGACATAGGGGTGGCCGCATGCAACAGTGTCTTTGGCAACTTCAACAGCGATGTCACCGCCGACATGGCGCACGCAGGTCATGATGATCCGGCCAATGATGCCGCACTCCTTCTCTGCGCGGTCAATGCCATCAGCAACCCCGTCAAGGTGGTCATCAAACGAAATCCCGCATTCACCCGCATGGGTTGGCGAGCAGAACAGCTCGACATAAAGCGCACCTGATTTGGCCTGCTCGGTCAGATAGAAATGCGTCAGATCGGCATAATCTTGCTTCGTGCGGATCGCGGCACTTGCCTTATCAAAACTCTTGAGAAACTCGGGGAAATCCGACCAGATATACCGATCCTGATCATCATAAATCCCAGAAGGCAACGTAAGGCCTGTCTCTTATACACATCTCCGAGCCCACGAGACCGTACTAGATCTCG
>OJEN01000440.1_pt1 | contig 13856 bp, 8 predicted proteins | sample 1593351 | NCBI WGS metagenome assembly OJEN01 (sample SAMN05416777, study PRJEB24817) | seawater metagenome | isolation source: Sea water | place: Canada:Atlantic | collected 2013-11 | reverse complement strand
GATCTAGTACGGTCTCGTGGGCTCGGAGATGTGTATAAGAGACAGTCTTTGCTGCGGTGCATCAGGGCACCGCGGATGTGTATTCGGCCGAACAACGCATCGCTTGGGCCGGAAAAGTCCCCGCACCCGCCACATGGCGAGGGCGGTTTGATAGTGTCGCGGGTATCGTGGCCGAGATAGACAACCGTATGGCGGGCTTCATGACCCTTGACCGCGAGGGGCTGATCGATCTGGCCTTTGTGCATCCCGATCATATGGGCACGGGCGTGGGGCGCACTGTGTATTTTGCCATCGAAGACCGTGCCCGCATATTCGGCGTGCGACATCTTCGGACCTTTGCCAGCGAAAAGGCAAAGCCGTTTTTCACGCGTATGGGCTGGACCGTCGAGGCCCCCAACATCGTCACCAAAGGCGGGATCACCTTGCAAAACTACAAGATGTTCAAGACCTTGTCAGGCTGACCCTCCCGCCGCTCTGCTGCGGCTTGCAATCTGTGGCCTACAGGGCCGCGTGCAGCGATCAACGCTTCCCTTCCCATCGCAGGCAAACTGCTGTATGGCCGCACAATCTGAAAGCCGGCGCCCGGACTCCAGCGCCCGACAAAGAAGATACCGGAGTCAGGGGGAATATGCCCTCTACGCAAATGGCCCGATCCGGGCCGAAACAGGAAACGTAGATGTTTAATGTAACGAAAAAATCCATGCAGTGGGGCGAAGAGACGCTGACACTGGAAACTGGCAAAGTGGCCCGTCAGGCAGACGGTTCGGTGATTGCGACACTGGGCGAAACCAGCGTCATGGCGAACGTCACCTTTGCACGCCAGCAAAAACCCGGTCAGGACTTCTTTCCGCTGACCGTCCACTACCAAGAGAAATACTATGCCGCCGGTAAAGTACCGGGTGGCTTCTTCAAGCGTGAGGCCCGCCCCACCGAGAAGGAAACCCTGACAGCCCGTCTGATCGACCGTCCGATCCGCCCGCTGTTCGTTCCCGGCTTCAAAAACGAAGTTCTGGTGATGTGTACCGTTCTCAGCCACGATCTGGTCAATGACCCCGATATGGTCGCCATGATCGCTGCCTCCGCAGCGCTGACCATTTCCGGCGCGCCGTTCCGTGGCCCGATCGGTGCCTGCCGCGTTGGTTTCGAGGATGGCGACTACGTTCTGAACCCGACCGTCGACGACATGCAGGACCTACGCCTGAACCCTGATCAACGTCTTGATCTGGTTGTTGCCGGCACCAAAGAAGCCGTGATGATGGTTGAATCCGAAGCCTATGAGCTGTCGGAAGAAGAAATGCTGGGTGCGGTGAAATTCGCGCACGAGCAGATCCAGCCTGTTATCGACCTGATCATCGATCTGGCCGAAGACGCCGCGAAAGAGCCGTTTGACTTCCAGCCGGTTGACTATTCGGACCTGTCCGCTGCTGTCAAAGCCGCTGGCGAAGACGCCATGCGCGCCGCCTTTGCAATCGCCGACAAGCAAGAGCGCACCGCCGCTGTTGCCGCTGCCCGCGAAACAATCAAAGCCGCGCTGACCGAAGAGCAACTGGAAGACGCGAACCTCGGGTCCGCTCTGAAAGGCCTCGAAGCGTCCATCCTGCGTGGGGACGTGGTTAAAACCGGTAAGCGTATCGACGGCCGGAAGACCGACGAAATCCGCGACATCGTGGCCGAAACCGGCATCCTGCCCCGTACACACGGGTCGTCGCTGTTCACACGTGGCGAAACACAGGGTCTGGTTGTGACCACTTTGGGCACCGGCGATGACGAACAGTTCATCGATGCGCTGCACGGCAACTTCAAATCCAACTTCATGCTGCACTATAACTTCCCGCCCTATTCGGTTGGTGAAGTTGGCCGTGTCGGTGGCCCCGGCCGTCGCGAAATCGGTCACGGCAAGTTGGCTTGGCGTGCTTTGCAGGCGGTTCTGCCTGCCTCCACCGACTTCCCCTACACCATCCGCGTTGTGTCCGAGATCACTGAATCGAACGGCTCCAGCTCGATGGCGTCGGTTTGCGGTGGCTCCTTGTCCATGATGGACGCAGGCGTTCCATTGAAAGCGCCCGTCGCGGGTGTTGCCATGGGTCTGATCCTGGAAGAAGACGGCTCCTACGCGATCCTGTCCGACATCTTGGGTGACGAAGACCACCTTGGCGACATGGACTTTAAAGTAGCCGGTACCGAAGCAGGTATCACGTCGCTGCAGATGGACATCAAGATCGCCGGCATCACGCCCGAGATCATGGAGAAAGCTCTGGCACAAGCCAAAGCGGGCCGTGTGCACATTCTGGGCGAGATGAACAAAGCCATCTCCGGCGCGGGTGAGTTCTCTGTCCACGCCCCACGCATCGAAACGATGCAGATTCCAACCGACAAGATCCGTGAAGTGATCGGGTCCGGCGGTAAGGTGATCCGCGAGATCGTTGAAGTGTCCGGCGCGAAAGTCGACATCAACGACGAAGGCATCATCAAGATCGCATCGCCAAACGGCGACTCGATCAAGAAAGCCTATGACATGATCTGGTCCATCGTGGCCGAGCCTGAGGAAGGTGCGGTTTACACCGGTACCGTCGTCAAGATCGTTGATTTCGGTGCCTTCGTGAACTTCTTTGGCAAGCGCGACGGTCTGGTCCACGTATCCCAGATCGAAAACCGCCGCCTGAACCACCCTTCGGATGTTCTGAAGGAAGGTCAGGAAGTGAAAGTGAAGCTGCTTGGCTTTGACGATCGCGGCAAGGTGCGCCTGTCGATGAAAGTTGTCGATCAGGAAACCGGCGAAGAAATCAAGAAAGAAGAAGGCGGCGAAGCGTAAGCTTCTCCACCCCTTTTGAAATGACGAAAGCCCCGGCCTATGTGCCGGGGCTTTTTTTGTGCCGTGACGGGTTTGTCCCGTTTAGCTTTAGCTTTCCATAAAGCTGTCCAGACGGTCCCAGAGCGAGTTATCCAGCAGCAGCTTGAAGCGCAGGTAGAAACCTTCCTGATACAGGTCGCTACGCAGGGCCGACTTGTTCATCGCGCGGTTATAGCCCAATGCAACTAGCGCACCTTTGGTAGGGGCAAACCCGATCTCTGCGCCGATACCGTTGGTAGCATTGCCTTGGTCGTCCCACAGATGCGCGGCGTTCAAGCCGATCTGGAACCGGTTGTCGCCGAACTCGTAGTTAAAGCCAGCCTGCACCAGTTGCGTGGTGGCGCGGGCAGAGAACCCGCCAAGGGTGGTCAGCTTTTGCGACTGGCCCGCGTATTTCGCGTTCAGGCGCAGGTCGGCGTCTACTTCATAGGCCGCGTCCACGGACCACATATGGGTCACCGATTTGGTCTCGCGCTGTTCGATGCGGTGCTCGTACCATGCCAGCACTTCGAGGCGTGGATCGTGAACCGGACGGTAGGCGATACCCGCACGCGACCGGATCCGGCGGTGGTCACGACCGTCGCGCTTGTCCAGTGCAACACGGGTACGGCCCAGCACGGTGAAGTCAGGTGTGACCTTACCCGCGATGCCAAAGCTGGCGTAATGGGTGTTGCCGTTGTCTTCAAAGGTGGTGTCCGCATCGGCATCGCCCACCCAGCTTTCCGCGCTGGACCCCCACTTCGCGCCAAGGGCAACGCTGGTCAGACGGTGATCGTCGCTTTCCATGCTGCGGGAATGTTCAATCCCGAAGCTGAAGCTGGTGTTCCCGTTCATGGCCCATTTGCCCATCATCGCCTGGGTAAACATGGTGTCCGAAGATCCCAGACCTTTGACAAAATCGGTGCTCCCGCGCAGCCAGTCATTCAGGTCGTAAGAGAAACCCAGCTTGGAGTGTGTGGCCATGCTGTCGTCGCCAAAGGTCATTTCGACCTCGCTATAGGCACGCCAGCCGGGCACGGGCTCTCGGTACATGCCCAGGGTCAGCTCTGTCGGACGGTCCGAGCCGCCAAAGGGGTGACGCAGCTCTGCGGTGATGACGGTGCCGGGGCGGTTCGCAGGGGTCCAGTGGCCGCCAAGGATCAGACCGGGATGGGCCTTCTTCGAGGTTGCGGTGTGATCCAGACGATACTCCAGCCCGATGTAGCCTTTGAAGTTTGTGCTGAACTCTTTGGCATAGACAGCATCCACGGTCAGACGCTCGATGTCAGAGGTGCGGTCACGTACATAGTCCACACCAAGAACAAAGTCGCTGGTCCCGTCGATCTCAAAACCGTAGTTCAGACGTGCGCGGGTGGTGCCGGGCAGTGCCAGACCGCCGCGCGAGGCAAATTTCTCGCCGGTGTGAACCATTTCGAAGTTGAAGTGTCCGGTTTCCTTGCGGATGTCATAGGACAGACGGTAGGCGGTATCCGATACGCCATTTGCATCTTCGGAGCGCGCAGCCTCGGCTTCCCACACGCCACCCTGCGTCCCCTCGTGACGGATATAGGCAGAGTGCAGACGCTCGCGGGCGGTGTTGCCACGGTCGGCATCGGCATGCACGATACGTGCGCCAACGGTGGTGCGGTCGGTCAGCGCGAGGTTCACCTCACCGCCATAGAGCCAGTAGCGGTCGGCCCCTTCCACATCGACTTCGTAGGTGACGCGCACCGACACAGGGTTGCCCTGACCGTCGAACTGGCGCACCGCATCGTCAAAAGTGATCGAGTTGCCAAAGAAGTCCAGCAAGTAGTCGCTGCCGCGGCGCAGCGGCGTGGTCGAGATGACATCCCCGCCCTCTTCATCGCGCACCAGCAGTTCAACCCGCTCGGAGCCTTGTACATAGCCGTCCAGATCCAGGTCATAGGGGCCGGACACACCACGCCCGAGGAATTCCTGCACGCGCTGCTCTTGGGCAGTACGGGCACCGAACAGGGTCACGCCGACCTTGTCGTTTTCCCAATGGGCCTTGGCACCGGTCACCACACGACGCATGCCGTCAAGCTTCAGCGCGCTGGCTTCGGGTTCGATCGCGATGTCACCGTAAAGGATGTACGAACGACCCTTTTCGACCTTAACGTACAGGTTTTCCGAGGATTGCGCGTCGAAGCCACGTTCGGAGTTGTCACCATACACAGGGTAGAACTCGTCGCCACGGATGTCGCGGAACAGGCGGTCTTCGGTGTCACGGTCCGAGCTATAGCGCAGTGTCAGCAGCGCATCACCCGAGATCACGCCCTTGAGGTACACTTCACCCCGCAGACCGGTGGTTGTGTCTTCGAAAGAGCTGAAACGATCCGCGTCCAGCAGCTCACCCTTCGCACCGCCCAAGGCCACGGCCCCTTCGATCACGCCAACCATGATGCGCTGGTCCAGATCGGGGGTGAATGTGATGGTCTCTTCGGCGCGGCCAAAGGCACCGCTAATGGTGATACGGTCTGTGCCCGCAACCTGTGGCGGGATCAGCCCAAAGGTGGCCTCGCCGTTGTCCAGATAGACCTGCACGCCGGGGGTGCCTTCGCGGATGTCGGCCACGTCCCACAGGGCCAGCTTGGCGCTAAGGGTCACGGTACCGGAGGCAGGTACAGGCATGCCACGGGCATCCAGCACACGCACCACAACCGGGATCACGTCGGTCGGCGATGCGGGCGCGGAATCGGGCATGATCACCTCGAACTTGGCGGGCTTGCCGGGGGCAACCACGGTGATTTCCTCGCGGACACGTTCGATGCCGAAACCGTCACGGCCGACCAGCGTCAGGGTGTTCTGCCCCGCGTCCAGTTTCACCGCGACAAAATCCAGTGCCTGCGTGTTGTTCTTCTCGAAGCTTGTACGCTCGCCCACGCGGTCGCTGCTCAGCTCGCGGCCGTTCACCAGCAGGCCCAGCGACAGATCGCCCTTGCCCTTGACGCGCACGCTTTGGGTGCGGCGATCCAGTGTCTGACCATCGGTCAGGTCCACGAAACCGGGTGCATCGTCCAGCGTCTTGATCAGCATCTCAAGCGACTGGCGCTGCGCCTTGCCGGAGGCTTTTTCAGAGACGGAGTTCGCCGCGCGGTTTTCATCCAGACGCTGCATCAGACGCGAGGTCAGCTGTGTGGTGGTCGCCACACCGGCTTCGCTGCGCACCGAACGTACCGGCGCACGCTGGCCTTCGATCGGCAGGTCGGCAGCGGTCAGCGCGTTGGATTGGGGCTGCTCGGCAAAGTATTTCTGACGTTGGTCAACCTCGGCCATCGCTTCGGGGGTGCAGTCCAGCACGGCGAAGTGCTCGGCGCGCAGTTCCCCTTTGCGCAGCGGGATCAGGCGCGACCCACCACGCAGCAGATCGTTGGTGCGGGTTACGGTCACTTCGGTACCAACGGGCAGGGTTTCGTCCTGCACAAGGAACGCATGGGTCACGGGGCGCAGACCGAAAAGGGAGTATTTACCATCCATATCGGTCACAACCGACAGGCCCTCTTGGGTCACGATACGGACGCCGGGGATGCCTGGTTCAGTGTGGTCGCCACGGATACCGTCTTTGTCACAGTCCATAAAGACCGACCCGATGACAGTGGCTTCGCGGGCGAAGACGCCACCGCTGTTGTTCAGCTTGACCATTGCGCGGGCAGTCTGGGACTGCATCACGGTACCGGTGCCCGCCTGACGACCCGTCAGAACTGCGGTGTTCTCGTTGCGGCCTTCGCGGGCGGCTGCGGTGAACTGCATGACATAGGTCAGCTCGTGGCTCGACAGGGGGGCCAGCATGCCCAGGTCATAGGTCATGTCACCCGACGCATCGACGGCAGGGTCTTCCATTGTCTCGCCGTTGAAGGTCACCGACCCTGCAACCAACTGGCTGCCAAAGGCGGGGCGATCCATGATCTCGGCACCGATCAGCGCCTGGTTCATATTGTTGGTGAAGTTCAGGGTGTAGACCACGAACTCGCCCGCGCCGACCATGTCCTTGTCGGCCTGCTTGTCCAGCGCCAGCGGCACACCATAGTGTGGGTCCGCAGGGATGTCCGAGATATCGAGCATCCCACCGGCGTGGCGGAAGCTTGCCATATAACCGGCCCCCGCAACGCGACGGTTAAAGCCGGGGAAGTCGGCGCGCACGGAAGGAACCTCCCATGCGGGGGCGTTCATCACGGCATACTGGTATTCACCGGCAGGCATGTCACCGAAGCTGAAGAAGCCGCGGGCATCGGTCATACGGCGCGCCATTTCGGCACCGCTGTTCATGTCCATCAGCGCGATGGCCACATCACCGATCGGCTCGTTGGTCAGCGCATTGAACAGGAAGTTACCTGGGGTGATCAGCAGCTCGTCTTGCAGCGCGGCACCGGCACAATCGGCAGTGGCGATCAGGCGGTCACCGTCGGTGGTCGCGATCACATTGTCGCCGGATACGGGCACATCCATCCGCGCCATAGGAACGGCAGCGGTAAGGAAAACACCGTTGTTAGGGTCTGTTTCTGTGGCCGTCACACGCTCTACATCGCCGGTCAGGAAGCTGCGCAGCGTGATCATCGCACGATCTGCGGACATCGTTTCGTTGCACGCACCGGCTGTCAGGCGCAGGCGGGTATCGCTGTTTGGCACGGCGTGCGGTTGGTCTGCTGCGGTTTCAGGATGTTCAAAGTGCAGGGCGCCGGTCCCGGCAGCATCGCGGCTGTAAACCGTTGTGTTAGAGTCTACATCAACTGTGCGATCTTCCATTTTCACGAAGCTGCGGGCGGTGTTGGCGACCTCTACGTCGCCCAGGTTCATGGGCACCGTTACAGTGAACGCAGGGTCGCGGGCGAAACCGATTTCGTAGTCGCCCTCGTGAAAGAAAGCCACGGCGTCGACCTCACCAGCTGGGCGCGCAGTCTGGTAATCATGACGTGCATCGCCTGCCGCGTGATACAGCGCAACCATGCCGCTTGGGTCGGTGATGCTGTGGAAACGGGCGTTCAGTGGCACCTCGTCGCGCAGCAGAACACCTGTGGCGGCGGCCCCGTCGATGCGGATCGGGGCACCGTGTACGTCACCATAGGCCAGCACTTCACCGTCCGAGTCGTTGCGCAGGCGCAGCGTGTAGGTCAGCTGTGTTTCGTCTTCCATCTCGCGGACGGATTGTTCCTTTTGCAGCTCAAGTGAGCTGCCCATGATGGTGGTCTTGCCAGCTGCGGCCCCCCTCAGGATGCGACGTGCCGCGAAGCCTGTTGTGCTTGTGGCGGATACCGACAGCACCGACTGCATCAGCGTGGCGGGAGTGGCATAGAAGGAGGTGCGGAATTCGTAGATGAGCTGAGCGCTATCGCCCACATCCATGAACATCGGCGCGCCCGAGCTGATCGTGGCTTCGCCATTGTCGATACGACCATTGGCATTCGCGTCATAGACAAGGCGGGCGTCGTTCATCATGGCGGCACCCTCTTGGTGCTGCATGGTCATGGCGGCGTTCAGCGGGACGTTCCCGATGTTGGCGACCTCGAAGTAGTATTGCGCCATCGCGCCACGGGTCAGCATCAGTTCGGAGTATCCGTTGACATCCAGCGCCGGCACTGCGGCTACTTTGGCGTCTACGGCGTTCGAGTATACGGTCTCGATGATGCCCAGCGCTTCGTTAAAGTAGGTGGTCTGCGCGACGTTCCGGATGAAGGTTCCTGCGGGTACCTGCTTGGCAGCGGCGCCGTGCGGCAGGAGGGAGATCACCAGCGCGACGATCCAGAAACACGACATCATGCGGAGGGCGGTTTTGTGAAAGGTGCGGTCCATTTGATCAATCCCTGTTCTATCTTTTCTAAGAGGAGAGGAAGTGTGGTTCCCCCGGAGCGAGGGGGGGAAGGGTGCTCCGGGGAAACCTGGGGTTCGTTTACTGATCCACCTGAACGGTGAATTCTAGCGTGGCGAACCCACCCGGAAGGACCGTGCCGTGGTCGCTCGAGATATTGCTCGGAGTGACTGTGGCGGTGCTACCTGCCGGGAAGAGCGTTTCGCTGCATGTGCCACCACAGTTGGTTACCGATGTGTAGGCAGGGGCGGCATCAGAAATGATGACGTTTGCAGCGGGAGAGGAGCCGGTGTTTTCAGCTTCCACTTTGTAGCGGATGCACTGACCGGGAGAGACGTCCTGACGGGTCTTGGTAAAGGTCCCGACGGTGCCGTCGCAGTTGGCGTCGATGTACTGGTACTTGCTCAGCGTGACGTCGCCAGAGATGATCACGATCCGGTCTTCTACTGCGTTGTCAGCAGTATCCGCGTCGGTCGCTGTGCCACCGTTCAGCGAGGGATCAAGGCTGATGGTACCGATTTCGGTCACACCGCTTGTCGCTGTCGATGGTGTTTGCACACGGTAGATGACCGAGATGCTTTCACCGGGGGCAAGCCCGTTCACACCAGCCGAGACACCGTCTGTCAGATCATTAAAGTTGTCGATCACCGGCTCGGAGGGGTCGATCACACCGTTGTCGTTTGCATCCCAGAACAAAGCGCCCGAGAAGTTGTTCAACCCTGTGTCGTTGATCGCACCTTCGGTGATCGCAACGTTACCGGTGTTGGTGATGGTGTGCACCATGTCGACGATACCACCGGGCGAGGCCTGGGCGTTCTGGTCATCGATGATCTCTACGTTGTAGATCTCGTTCACGGTCACTTCGTTGACGATCCGGTCGCCTTGGCCCGAGACAGAGGACACCAGCGCGATGTCGACCAATGTGTCACCCGGTGCCTGATCTGCCGGCGGGGTTACCACAACGGTGAAGGTATCGCTTGCACCAGCAGGGATGGTCCCGGTGTTGCTGATCGCGGACCCGTCAGCGGAGCGGAATTCGACGGTCCAACCGGCGGGCAGCGCTTGTGCCAGCGAGAGGTTGTAGCTGTCGGATACCGGGCCGTTGTTTTCAACGACCATGTCGTAGGTGACCGGTGCACCGGGGTCGGTGGCATAGTTCACCCAAGGCGCGCCGCTGTTGGTGGGGTCAAGGCCATCGCCTTCGGAGCCTGCGACTGCGTTCTCAAGATCAACGGCAGAGGCAAGGATCGCACCGGTGAAGGTCGCTGTCGATGTATCGGAAACACCCGAGGCATCGGAGGTGGTGGATACGGTGGCGTTGAAGTTGGCAGCAGCCGTTGGGGTCACATCTGTTGGCAGTGTTGCGATCAAGGTGACCTTGGCGCTGTCACCCGCAGCAAGCGGACCGACGGAACCGATGATCGGTGTCACACCGTCTGCACCCACAAACCGGAAGGTTGTGCCATCGGGGTAGTCGACGTTGCTGACATCAAGCGTCAGGCTGTCGGTCTGGTTCGACCGGTTGGTCAGCACGAATTCATGCTTCACTGTGCCACCCTGGGCCGCGTCGCCAGTTTCTGTCACGACATCGTCGTTTGCCGCGTCATCATCTGTTGCCGAAGCAGTCGTTGGATCCGCCGCACCAGCACCGTCGATGGCTGTATCAGCGATGGAGACCGCGAATTGGTCATCCACAATGATCGAAGCTGTGTTCGAGGGTGGGAAGGCAACGTTATCGATTGCCTGTGTGGCGACGTTTTCAATGATACCCGCATCAGCAGTGTCGAGGATCACAGCTTGGAACGTCACACTACCGGAGCGGCCGGAACCGACGCTCGAGATGTTGAAGTTGACGCTCTGGCCGTTGGTATCAAAGGCGATTGTCTCGCCCGAGCCATTGGTCGCATCTACCGAAGAAGACCCGTTGGCGTCATCCAGAATACCCGCGGCGTCAGACCACCGTGCCGAACCGGGCACATAGGCCAAGCGACCGTCCAGAATGTCATCGACGGTATAGTTGTTCGCAGCAGCCAGACCGGTGCTAGAATATGTCAGCTCGATGCTCACGGTATCGCCGGCATCGACGATGTTGGGGTTACCGCCGGACGCTGCATCTGCGACCATGGACTTGACCAGCTCGACAATCGCGTCGTTCGAGATGGTTAGCGTATCGGTGTTGACGGCTGTCTCTGTGCCGTCAAGATCAGACCTTGCGGTCACTGTGATGCTGTCCGACCCTGTTGCGTTCGAGGGGACAGAGACTTCGATGACGACGCCGAACTGCTCGCCCGGTGCCAATGTTGGCGTTTCGGTCAGCGGTGTGGCGCTATCCGCGACACCATCCATGTTCGCATCCGGATAGAAGACGATGGCAGAGGTATCGAGCGTGCCTGTGTCTGTCTCTACTGCGGTCAGTGCGAAGAAGTCTGCGCCGTTCCCTTCGTTGGTAACAATGTGCGGCAGGAAGGCTTTACCACCGGGTGCGATGGTTTCATTGTTGTCCGAAGTCAATGTCACGCCAGCAACCTGCTGAACGATCGTTTCAACCGTGTTCGACGTGACCGTGATGGTATCGCCGGCTTGGTTCGTATAGGTCGCAACCGCTTGGTTGCCGATCACGGACCCGGCTTCTGGTGCGGCGGCCAAAGCAGCTGCGCCAAATGCGGCGGTAACCGCCATCGCGCTTGCAGAGCGCATGAAGAAAGATTGATGTTTCACGTTAGTCATTCCTTAGATTTATCTAGATTAGGTAAATTGGATCAGGTTCCCCCCGATCAGTTGACGCGCACCCGATAGCTGTTGAGTGCGATTTCGCCTGACTCCAAAGGTTCGCTGAGCGTCCAACGGACGGCAGCAATCTGATCCTCAGGAAGTGGTTCTGGTTGAAGTGTGCCATCTGCACCGGCGACCATGCGGGTGGCGGGAAGTGTGGACCATTCAAGGCCATCGTTTTCAGGGTCGAGATCAGCCTGGACTTCGAACACGGCCTTGATCGATGTGCTCTGTGCGCCAAGCGTCAGGGTGACCCCTTCGGGTACGGGCGCCGCAATAACGATCCCCGCAAGTGCGTCTGCAGTCGTGTTCTCGTGCTGCAGTTGGTATTGGATGACCTCGCCAGGGCGGACGGTGCCCCGCTCGATCAACTGCTCTTCGCCACCGTCATTGGTTTCGACGATGCGGAAAGAAAATGTGCTGGAAAGTGCGTCAGCAAAAGCCGGCACGCCGGCGACAGAAATCGCGACACCAGCAAGCAGTGCACGGGCGATTTGTTGAGTTTTGAAAGTCATAATTTTTTCCCCTAGTTGCCGACCACCGCCGGCGGTTTTGATGAACCGGCCCAGTGTTTGGGCTGTCCTGAACTCATCATCAGGGGAAATGTCTCGGGGTGCATTCTCGCTTAGGGCTAGGTTTTTGATCTGCTGGGCAGCCCCCTACCCGTCCGTATATGCGGCGCTATCAATTCGATGGCGAAACACGCAATTCGCGCGGTGATTGCAGACGTAAACCCGCATCTCGCCGCGCAAAGCAGGCGAGTCACCCTCATGTAAAAGGGCGTTGATTCTATTTATTTTGGGGAATGTTTGGCCCGATCCGGGCCTTGATCACCGAAAACCCCGACCGGATAGCCGGACAGGGCGTTTCGTATAGTTAGCTGTCAGTGAGAATGGCCGTGCCCGCCATGATCGTCATCGTCTAACGATCCGTGTACCGCAAACTGGTCAATTCCCGCATCCTGCGGTTCAATGAAGCGATAGCTTTCGCGCACACCGCTGTCGGAAAGCTCGCGTGCGACGGTCAACAAGGTGTTTGGCGCGTGGTCGGCGCAAAGCTCCATCATCTGGGCGACTTCCTCTTCCGCGACGGGGCGAGCCGCTTCGGGCGACGGCGCGCCATAGATCTCGACGAAATGCTTCATCAGTTGCAAGGTGATCGCTTCAACCTCGAAGGGTTCGGCTTTGGTCACGGCAACAAAGGTGACGCGGCCAAACGTCTCTACGCCCATCCAGCCATTCGCGAAGGCCTGCCGCGCCTTGCCGGTCAGATCACCTTCGGACCAGTTCGAGAATTCGAACCCGCCAGAGACGCACCATTCACCCGTGCGCGCGGGCGCGTGGAACACATTGCGGTCGCTTTCATCAAAGTGGATGGCGCGGGCGAGGAAGAGATCGCTCATGGGGTTGGCTCCAGCAGGTCGGTCAGAGGGATAAGATGCGTGGTCGTATCGGTTTTCAGCAGCAGGCCAAAGTTTTCGTCGATACCGGTAAAGTCGCCAGTCAGATCGCCATAGGTGATCTGATCGCCCATGGCCCAGGCCAATCCGGTCCATTCCTTATGCAAGGGGCCCGCGCCCTCGTCATCCCAGCGGTTCAGCGCCACCAGCATATGCCGCGCCCAGGCCTCTAGCAGCTCGACCGGGCTCACCTCGGCACACCCCTCGCCGTAAAGTGTGGTGACATCGGGCGTTTCGCCCGGCGTGTCGGATTGCGGCAATAGCTTCACGTGAAACGAAACGACCAGCCAGTCGGGCACGTGATGAGGGTCTGTATCAGACGACGCCGCCCGCATCTGGCCGCAGATCGCACCGTTCAAACGCAGATCGCCGTTCCACGCGAGATGCACCCCCACCTCTGGCGGGGCGAGCGCGCCAAGCGCGTTCTGGAAGCCCACGGCACAAAGCGGGAGCATCGCCATCGCTTGGGCCAACGGCACCTCGGGCGCAAAGACGATGGCGGCCTGCAATACGCTTGGCCCCAGATTATACAGCACCAGCCCCGCATCACACCCCTGCCGCGCCTCTGCGCAGGCCTGAGCGAAGGGGTCCTCCGCCTGTGCGCCGGTCAACAAAGGGGGGAAGACGGGGCTGTCGCTCATGCGTGCCCGCCCGCGATCAGGGCCTTGGCCACCTTGCGGAAGCCTTCGGCCTGCGTGCTGTCGGGTTTCGACACCACAATCGGCGCGCCCCCGTCAGCCGCGACACGAATATCCAGATGCAACGGAATCTCGGCCAACAAAGGTACGCCCAGCTTTTCAGCCTCGGCGGCGACGCCCCCATGCCCAAAGACATGTTCCTCGTGCCCGCAGTTAGAGCAGATATGCGTGCTCATGTTCTCGATCATCCCGAGGATCGGGGTCTTCAGCTGGTTGAACATGTCGATCCCCTTACGGGCATCCAGCACTGTCTCTTATACACATCTCCGAGCC
>OJEN01000435.1_pt1 | contig 13992 bp, 15 predicted proteins | sample 1593351 | NCBI WGS metagenome assembly OJEN01 (sample SAMN05416777, study PRJEB24817) | seawater metagenome | isolation source: Sea water | place: Canada:Atlantic | collected 2013-11 | reverse complement strand
CGGAGGAATTTCTGCGCGATGCTCATCACTGGCTGATTCTGCATGGCCGCTATGTGTGCATGGCCCGCAAACCCAAGTGCGGCGATTGCCTGATCGCGGATCTGTGCGAATTCCCCCTTAGCCAGCGCCTAGGCTAACTGGCGCCGGTACACCGGGGCAGCCCCAAACCTGTACTCGCGAAGGGAATCGTTATGAATACTGCTACCCGACTTGGCCTGTGTTTACTGACCGCCCTGCCCTTGAGCCTTGCCTCGCTGGCAACCCAGGCCAACCCGCTCACCCCCGGGCTTTGGGAGATAACCGCCAAGCTGAATTCACCTGCCGTGCCAGACGCCATGCGCAATCAGGTCCGCAAAGAATGCCTGACGCAAGCCCAGGCGGCCAGCCCGGAAATAGCCATGCGTGACAGCTGGAAACAGGGAGGCTGCGGGGCCGGCGAAGTGAACCGTAGCGGCAATACATTGCACTGGAGCACCAACTGCAAGATGCCCGGCAACAACACACCCACCAAGATTCGCGGTGAAATGGTGCTGCACAATCCCAAACATTACAGCACCAGCATCACGGTCACCGGTAACAAGCAGTCCATGACCACCCATAGCGAAGCCAAATGGCTCGGTGCTTGTGATAAGTAAGGCTTGGATCCCGGGATTGAGGACAGGCAGCTTAAGTCGCCTGAGGGCTGACTAAACAAAACCGCCCGAGCCGCTTTTAGCCTCGGGCATTCGGCGTCAGGCCTCAGGCCTCAGGCGTAACGCTCAACTCACCGCTGAAAACCTTTTCAAAAAACACCAGCACCCGTTGCCAGCTGTCTTCGGAAGCCCCCGCGTCAAACTTGGACCGTAGCGGCGGTAACGGGCCGAGCTTCTTGAACGTGAAGGTCTGATGATCGTTCATGAAGGAGTGACCCACGTTTTCATAACTGCGGATATCGTGAGGCACACCGAGCGATTCCATGTGGCTGGCCAAACGCTCGCCATGATCACCGTAAAGCATGTCCTGCTTGCCCCAGCCACCCACCGCGGGGCAGATGCCGCGCAACGTTTCAGCCTTTTTGGGAATCCCGCCGTAAAAAGGCGCGACCACCTGCACCGGCGCCTGGCTGGCATACAGCACCGCGAAGCGCCCGCCCATACAAAACCCCATTACCCCCACCTGAGACACCGGCTCTTCGCTTTGCGCCAGCAACCATTCGCGGCAGGCTTCCAGCTGCGCAAAGGCTGGCCCTTTGCCGGTTTCATGGGCTTTCAGGGTCTTCACCACACACAACGCCTTGCTGCCGGGCAAGTCATACAGGTCAGGCACCAGAACCGGGTAACCATTATCAGCCAGGCGCTGGGCAATGCGTTCAATGTCGTCGGTATAACCGAAAATATCGTGGATCGCGATGACCGCCGCCTTATGCGGCTGAGGGCTGTCAGGGCGCAGCCAGCGAGCACGCATGGTGTGACCACCAGGAATGGGAATACCTACAGGTTGGTTGGACATGACAACACCAATGAATAGTGAATAACGAGATAGGAAGACTACTACTAACCCTCCAGAGCCCCCCTGTCCAACCGGGCCACTCTGTCCTCGTTATTCTCTATCCATTAGTCGCCTCACTATTAAGTGCTTCAGCTTTCTTGCATGGCAACCAGGCGGGCTTCCTGCAGAGCGGCGGTGCGGTGTTTGGTGGCTTCCTTGTATTCCGGGTCCGCCAACATGGAAGCAAAGGCGTCTTTGGAGGGGTAGCGAACCAGTAATACGTCATCCCACTGCTCATTCTCCGGCGCGATCACCCCCGCCAAGGCCTTGCCCTTCCATACCATCTCACCACCGACCCCGCGCACCTTGCCAAAGGCCACGTCGGAGTACTTCTGGTAAGCCTCGCGGCCACTGTAATCTGCCTCGCCATCCTTATAGACGGCTTTGTCCTCAAAGCGCAGCAGATTCAGCATCACGATGGGAGTATTTGCCGGGAGAGATGCAAAAATCTCAGGCAATTTTTTGGGATTAGGATCAATAACAGGCCTATCACTCATAACAACGCTCCTTTTCTTTTCAGCCTGCCGGGTTAGACCGGCAACGAAAAGGGCGGATTACGACACAAGAATCGACAAAGCAGTCATTTTCATGTGCTGAGGACGGTTATTTGCTCTGCGGCACACAGCGCGAGCAAGTCTTCGCAATCCACGGTGAGACAGAGCACCGCCATGCGCACCTGTTGCCCATAGATTACTTCGCCCACCTGGGCAGCATGCTGAGCGGCCCAAAAGCGAATACGCTGCTCCAACGCAAACGGCACCTCGAGCTGCACGGTTGTCTGCGGTGCGTGCTCTACACGTTCGACCTCCGACAACACTGATTCTGCCGCCGCCGCATACGCACGCACCAGGCCTCCCGCCCCCAGCTTTACGCCACCGAAATAGCGAATCACTACCACCAGCACATCGCTCATCCCCTTGTGCTGGATGACATTAAAAATAGGCTTGCCTGCTGTCCCCGACGGCTCGCCATCGTCATTCATGGCCGCCTGCGCAGAGGCCGGGCTGCCCAGCAAATAGGCATAACAATGGTGAGAGGCATCCGGGTAACGCTGGCGGGCGTCTTCGACAATGGCCATGGCCTCGTCCCGGTGCGCTACAGGTCGTAGCCAGGTAATAAACCGGCTTTTATTAATGACGATTTCGCGATCAATGGACGATGCGGGAACAGGGTAACCGTCGATGGGTAACCTCCGGGACAGATAGAACACAGGGCGTTATGGTAAGGTAATTCGCTCTGTGACCGAACCGCTCATTGCCATGCCTATGCCCTCCAAAATATCCTCCGACAGCCTGCGCCGACGCCAGCAGCTGGCTATTTTTATGGCCTTACTGGTCAGTGGCATTGTGTTCTGGCCGCTCGCCCGCGCACTCTACGACGATGGCAGCGTATTTTTTCTGCTACTCAGCCTGGTGCTCTGGCTAGGCGTGGGCCGGTTTATCTACCACTTACTTGCCCCCGCAACGAAAACGGGCGGCCCAAAGGCCACCCGCACTACACCATCAGAGGATCGTGACGACCCGCATCAATGATCCAGATAAAGATAATGCTGCCAACTCATCATTCTCAGCAAAATCTGTCGCATGATCGCCACATGATGAAAGTGCTCGGAATACACCGCCGCCTGGGCACTGACCCCCAGCGGCAATGCCTCTACGGCTTCGCTTTTTTCTATCTCGATCATGGTCAGGGCTTCGTTATCCATACGCTGAAAAGCCTCCCCACCAACCAGGCGCTGCCCTGCCGCCAATTGTGATTCAGCGATAGTCGGCAACACCTCAACCAACTTGGCACTAAACACTTGCCCCGGCAGAGACGTGAAGGTCAGCTCCGCGTCAGACCCCGCTTGCAGCCGCAACAACGATTGCTGACGGAACGCCGCCACGAAGCGACGCTCCTGATCGCTAACGAAGTTAGCCAGGGGCTTTAGCGGCAACGGCACCGCCATCATGCCGGGTAACACCCCCAGCTGAGTCACGAACCCATCAGTGGGAGCCCGAATGATGGTGTTCTCCAGGTTGAAGCGGGCCTCTTCTAGCTGGGCTTTCACCGCCGCCACAGAAGGGTCGTCACCATCCACAGAACCATTCAATTCGGTCTCGGCTTTTGCCAAGGCAGCTTTCGCCGCTTCCAGGTCCGCGTTGGTCGCAACGGTACGCTCAAACTGCGTATCAATTTGTTGCTTGCTGAAAGCGGTGGGGGCGCCTTCATAGCGCCTTAAAGTACGCACAGCCTGATCACGTTTAGCACTGGCTTGGCTAACCTTGGCTCGCGCCTCCGCCACCACCGCCACATTACCCTGAGCTAGCTACCCCGTGTCTGCCAGCTGCGCTTCAAGCTGAGCCACCCGAGCCTTAAACCGGGTGCTGTCCAACACCACCAACGGCTCACCCTGCTTCACCCGTGTGTTGGCTTTCACTGGCACCTCAAGGACCCGGGCGCGAACTTCCGAGACAAGCGGTGTCACCACATACACCTGGCGCACTTTATCGGTAAACGGATGGTTGTAGTTCATGAACAGTACCAACCCACCAACCAGCGCAATACCGCCCAGAACAGCGGAGGGAACAGTCCATTTGTTCAACGGAACCTTGAATACCTTGAAGATAAAAATGCAGATAGCGGCATAGGTAAGGAGCAATAAAGTTTCCATCAGAGATTCCCCTCCCCGTTCTGGCCTGTCTGCTTAGCCAACAATTGCTCTAACCGCTCCAACCGCTCGGACTGGGCGTTAACTTTTTCCTCAAGCTCCGTCACCAGGGATTCCTCCCTGCGCTGTTTTTCCTCAATCTGCTGGAATCCCCAACCCCGCTCCGGCCGGTACAAGGTGGCCCATATCCATAAAAACGGCCACATGACATGCAAAGTAAACAAGCTGACCCAACCAGCCACATGGATTGCATCCTGGTGCGGGTGATTACGGCTTTTAGCTATTTCGTAGGGAATATCGTGAATAGCGATGATGCCGTAAAACAGCACCAGCGCCACAAAAAACAGCAGGCCAAGGGCCACGTAACTCAACATACCGGCCATCCTTTTTTCATTATGAATCTCGGCCCCTTCCGGCCGCTCATCGCTATCCTACCAGAAACTTATTTACTGCCGTGTCACAAGTCCTGACCACAGCCACTGTACAAGGTGTTGTTACGAGTCACCTTCACCTTATAATCAGAGGCTTCACCGCTCATCACGTCTTCACATTCCTGTTCACTGATTTCCACTTTCAAAGCGCCGGTCTCAGTGCTGGCCATGTAAATGGTCTCTGGGCCTTCAGTTTTCGCCCCTGGGTTCGGTGTCGTCATGCTGCTGTTGCCGTAGTCCCACACGAAGACCAGCCGCTCCTCCGGATAAATCGCCAGGTGCCAACCCGGCTCGTTTCCGGCAGCCCAGAAATTGGCCCCATCCGCTTTGGCCTGCGCTTTGTTGGCAGCCGGCTTTGCCTGGGCATCCGACGCGACGCGCTCCAGCATGATGGTGACATTCTGATTGGCTTCCTTCTCACCCAGTTCCACCGTATGACGCTGAGTGGTCGTCCATAGCAAGCGCCCCTCACCATCGCGAACTTCCGCACGCACCGCGTAAGCCATCGGGTGACTGTTCTGCGCAAAAGACTTGTCATAGCGTAACGCAAAAGGCACTGGGACATTCCCTGGGTTATCAATCTGCTGCTCGGCAATCAATTGCGCCGGCGCATCTGCCCGAGACACATCCGCCAAGGTCACTGTCACCGTTGCCTCAGGCGGCATAGCCATCCGCTCGCGGTACATCACCTTCCCGGCAAGCACGCGCTGCTGAGCGTTTTCCTGCTTCGCCCTCTCATCCGGTAACCGTTGCGCATCCTGTTCTGGCTGGTCACAACCGGCAAGGGACAAAGCTGCCCCCAGCAGTAATGAAGATAAAAGAGCGTTGCTATTGCGCATCATGGCAGGTCCTCGTTTTGGTCATTGTGATCAGACTCATCGGTGGAAAAGCAGTTCCACCGCGCTCCCACACCAGTAAAACGAAGACAGAGCAAAAAAGCAGCCCGCAGGCTGCTTCTTTTACGCTTTATTGAGAAGCCGCCACATGAAGGCTGGCTTGATGACCGGAAAGCTATACCGTCACCACCAATTCCACGTCGATGTTGCCGCGAGTGGCGTTGGAATACGGACAAACCTGGTGCGCCTTTTCCACCAGCGCTTGCGCTTCATCCTGCTTCAAGCCCGGAATATGCACGTTCAAGGTTGCCTGAATGCCAAAACCGCCACCTAAAGGACCAATCCCTACCTGCCCGGTAATCGCCGTTTCATCAGGTAATGCCACCTTCGTTTTGCCAGCAACCAACTTCAATGCTCCGAGAAAACATGCAGAATACCCCGCCGCGAACAGCTGTTCCGGGTTTGTACCTTCACCCCCTGAGCCGCCCAGGGCCTTTGGTGTGGCTAACTTGACGCTTAGCTGGCCATCATCACTGGCAGCCTTGCCGTCCCGGCCACCTGTCGCCGTCGCTTTCGCTTCGTACAGTACTTTTTCCAGACTCATCATCATTCTCCTTTCCATTATGCTCACTATTAAATAGCGCGCTATTTAATAGTGTTTAAAAAAAGAGGCCTCGCCCCTTTAATACTTCCGTTGCCGATGTTTTCAAGCCGATAAATCGCTATCCGCCAATCTGCCGCGCAACGCATGCAGATCATCGCGCAACTGCCGCAGATGCTCCGGCTCACACTGCGTGGAACACAATATGGCTTCAGGCACCGACTGCGCGGATTCCCTCAATGCCTTGCCCTGGCTAGTCAGGCAAATTTCCACCTGTCGTTCATCCGCACGAGAACGAGCACGTTTCACCAGCTCGGCAGTTTCAAGTCGCTTCAGCAACGGCGTTAACGTGGCAGAATCCAGATACAATCGCTCACCAATTTCCGACACCGACTGCGCATCCTGCTCCCACAACACCATCATCACCAGATATTGGGGATACGTCAGCCCGAGCGCTTTGAGCAACTTGCGGTAGACCTTGTTCATCGCCAGCTGGGCGGAGTACAGGGCAAAACAGACCTGCATATCCAGATCCAACAGTGAGTCGTCATGCTTGGAGTCATCATTCATAAACGCAATATTAAATAGCGCGCTATTTATTTGCAAGCCCTAGAGCCTCCAGGCATCGACGCCTCCATACTCAAGCAAGGCCCCCTTTTCCAGCAAAGCCGTCATGCGGTATCGAATCTGCTTTTTCACTCTGTAGAAGTGTGCATGTTCCGTATAGGAAGCACATTTATAACCGGCCCGAGTGTCCAACAAGGCTCCTGGGCGACACTGCACACCAGCTGCCAGATAAAATCAGCAGGCCGTCTTCGAACAGTGAATAGAGGAAACCCACATATTACGTGGCGACCACTCATCAAGTAACGGATCACCGCTATAAGATAAGAGAAGGCCCATAAGCTCGCCTCACTCTGTAAGAAATCACTTACATTGGATTGTGATCCCGACTCACTCATTATTGTCCTACTCGCGCTACCCTTATTGGCTTCAAGGAAGGTCTTACAAATCAAGGAGCAACATTCCGTTCAAAATTGTTTTATGGCTCTTTTTTATCCCTCTCAGCGCCTGCGGCATCAGCCAAGAGCAGCAGCAAAAGCTGCCAGAAAGTGATTGATAACACGCTAGAGCATCTGGTCTTCGTAGAGGGTGGCACGTTCATAATGGGGCATCCTCAACTCAGAACGCCCGGTCCATCCCACGAGGTGGAACTCGACAGTTATTCCATCATGGCCCATGAGGTTTCGTATTGGGAATACGATACGTTTGCTGAAGAAACTGACAGCGAAAAGCCAAGAGAGCGTTCTATCGGGAGGGATTCACGCACCCCCAATAATGCAGCATGGGGGGGGGCACTTGTACGGTGCGGACAAATATTGTCGCTGGCTAGGTGAGGCATCAGGCTTACCTGTTTCACTTCCTACCGAAGCCCAGTGGGAATATGCCGCCACCAGTCGCGGAACAAGCCAGGCCTTCTATGCGACCGATGATGGGACTCAGGATTATGGAAGAAACTATCCAGGGAAAAAATCACCTTGGTATCCAGAACCATCCGGAACATACCCTTCCAACCCTTTAGACGTGCACGATATGACAGGCAATGTTGCAGAGTGGGTCAGTGACTGGTATGCCGGTAATTACTATTCCATATCTCCTCACAAAAACCCCAAAGGCCCTAATTCCGGTAAGAAAAAAATACTGAAAGGCGGGAGTGTCGGAGGAACCCAAAGCTTTAATGTTCTATTTCGTAGAGCTAGGCTTCACACCCCAGATGAAAAACAAGGAGGCGTTCGCTGCGTGATAAACCAGCCAACACCAGTTTCGTAAAACCAATAATAAGCCCACTTACATAGCGGGCTGGCACAAAGCGTCCGTTCTTTCCTAGCTTTTTAACCAATGGTTATTGATATCTTTAAATCGCTCTCTTTGATTACCATCCAATATGGAAAACAGTCTCTGGATATTATTCTCAAGGTGTATTCGCTTAACCTCGCCGGGGCGTCCAACTTGAATATTAACCCCCATGTGCTCCATGGCCTCCTGATACTCTCGCTGGCTATTGATGCTAGCCAATACCTTCATAACTGCCTCTTCACGCTTTTCATCCAGAGTGCTTAAAAGTAACTCTAAACAGACATCCTGATCGCATTTTGCTAGGCTAGCCAGCGGCATTGGACGCCGACCTGAACACAAGGAATTGCTACGAATGAAACACCCTTTTCCACTCCTCAACCCTTTCATCGTTTTACCCCTTTCCCTGCTTGCTGGCTGCAGCAATAGTTCAGCGCCAAGCGAGGCGGAGCAGCGGGTGATTGACCATACCCTTAACTCACTGGTCTTCGTAGAAGGCGGCACCTTTATCATGGGCCACCCGCAAGTCACCGATACCGTGGAAGTCACACTCGACAGCTATTCCATTCAGGCTTATGAGGTGTCTTATTGGGAATTTGATACTTTTACTCGCGCTACCGGACGCCCTTTCCTGAATGAGGAAGCCATGGGCGAAGCATTGCGGGAACCCAACAATGCAGCATGGAGAGTGACGTGGAACGACGCCCAAGGCTATTGCCAATGGCTAGGCAAGCGGACCGGCCTACCTATTCAGCTACCCACCGAAGCCCAATGGGAATATGCCGCAACCAGCCGTGGAAGCAGCCGCGCTTTCTATGCCACCGATGATGGCACCATGGATCGGGGGCGTAACTATAGAGATACCCGCAGAAACGGCACCCCCTGGCACCCGGAACCCTCCGGTACTTATCCGTCGAACCTTCTTGGAATGTACGATATGACCGGCAATGTGACAGAGTGGGTTCTCGACTGGCATGACAAAAACTACTATGAAAAATCTCCGGGAGTGAACCCTCAAGGGCCAGAAACGGGCACCACCAAAGTTCATCGCGGTGGAGGCGTTGTCGGCACCCAGCGCTATAACGTTTTGTATCGTCGATCCCCTGGCCTTAAACCCGATGACAACCAAGGCGGTGTTCGTTGCGCGGTCAATCGGACCGATGACATCGGTGCTTCCGTTTCAACACAGGGGCACAAAATCAATTAGTCCACCCAAACCCCGCACCCTTTTGGAATGCGGGGTTTGGGTATATCTACGAAACATCACTCGCCCGCAAAGCGCTCCGAGATACTCAGAAATCGGGATCGTTCCTCGCCATCCAGGAAGGTTAACAAGCGTAACTCATTATCCAGTGCCCGAACCGTTTTCTCCGCCGGGCCGTCATTCATGGGGATATTGACGCCCATATGCTCCATCACTTCCTGATATTCCCTTGCGTGCCGGATACTCTCCAGCACCACCACCACAGCTTCTTCCCGGCGCTCATCCAGCCCCCCCGAAAGCAGGTTAATATCGCGATGGGTGCTGCCTGTCGAAACCAGCGTATTAAGAAGCCGTCCTTTAGTTTCCGGGAAGGCGTAGCCCAGCAATTCTTGTGCTCCTTTCTTATTCAGCAAGGTATCTGCTAATTGGTGAGCTATTTCACTGTCGTCATCCCAGCGCTCCCAACGATAAAGTAAATCAGCGCCATAATTGAAGACTCCCTGCACCGCACTAACCGCCAACAAGCTACCGGTTGAGGCCGCACCCATCGCCACGCCAAGCACACCACCACGTTTAAACAGTTCGTACTGGAAGGAGCAGAAGGCAACAAAGGCTTCACCTTCTGAATCAAACAAATCAATCACATTAAATTCAGCATCACTCAATTCGTTATAGAGAAGTTCCAGGAAATCTTTCACATGCACTGCATCTACCGTGAATGAAAAACCTCCGCCAGCTCCCAATTTGAAGGCCAGCTCCGCCTTGAAACGAATAACAAAACGGCCTGTCCGTGTATCAAAACCAACCTGGAAGTCCAACCCGGCGCCAATGCCGGCCATTCCAGTAGCGGAATACCCCACACTGCCTAACGCCTTGAACTGACTGGCCTGGGGCTGCTGCCACATCAGCTCGCCCTTAATGCCCAAAGTCGCTTTCACCCCCACGAAGGCCTCCAGTTTCACCTTGGCACCTTGCTGATCATCCAGCTTGGCGGCGCTACTCTGGACCACTTTCACGTTATCAGTCGGGGTTCGCAGCGCGCGGGTGTTGATCATGCCACTACGCTGGCTTTCCTCATCGGGCCAGGGGGCATCCGAACGCAGACCGATGGCCTCCAGACTCCCTTTTTTGGGGTTGATGTAGACCTTTCCGGATGCCATCAGGTTGGCACCAGCAAAACCGGTCAAACTGGTCGTCACGTCAAAGCGAAAAGTGCCTAATTTTGCTTCTTCGTCCTGAAGCACATCCTCCACTTCTATCACGCGAAAGGGGTTAAGCTGTACATCGCCACGACCCGATGGGGCTCGCAACTGCTCACAGTATGATCGACTGTTCGGGGGTGAGCACTGGTGGAAGTTGCTACGAACCGCGCTAGAATAGAATTTCATTGCATTGATCAAGTTCAAATCCCGGTATTTCTGAAAATACTGAACGACCAATAAACGCAACTCCTTCTCGCCACTGGGCAGCAAGGACGTTGAAGTATTATTGCCGGCCAAACCGGCTAACAGATCACCACCAATCATAGACAGTAACTGCCCTGCCGCTTGGTCACTGGTGATGCGTTGTGGCCCCAGGGCATTGAGCATGCCCTGTTGCTCTGTGTCTCCCCATATTCCCTCACGGAATAGCGATAGCCAGCCGTTTACATCACCGATAAGAAACCCCTCAATCGCCCGAGTACGGTAGGGGCAATAATTGCCGCTAGCATCCCGGCCGATAGCTTGCACCCGCATTTGCGTTTCTGTCAGCTGGGTGTCAACTTTCAGTTTTCGTAGTTTCTGATTCAGCAAATTAATGAATTTTGGGGAGGGGAAGCTGCCCTGCTCAGAGGGGACTGACTGCAATAGGTTTCTGGCCTGATCCACTCGGACCAACGTGCTGCGGCGCCGCACAGTAAAGCTGGCCTGCCAGCCAGTCTCATCAGGTAACAGAAATTGGCCGCGTAGCCGCCCCTGAGCCAACGAAAGGTCGAGCTCGGCTTTCGCCTCGGCGCTGACTATTCCTTTCATAATATCCATGTCCACCGATGCGGTAGCGCCGCCCACATAACGCATGAAGGACGCGCCCCCATCCGCACGGAAGCGTTCAGGTGGCAAGGGCTCGTTGCTGATAGTGTTATGCCACTGGTTCCTCTTCGGCGATGATAGTGATTCAAGGGCGGTAAAATCGCTAAGCCATTGTGGTTGGTCCGAATTTTCCGGCGACCACACTTGCTGCAGGTAATCCTGTGCCTGCCCCAGACCACTTTGATCAAGCTCTTTCTGAGCCAGCAGTGCCAGTGCTTTATCCCTCCGACTCTCCTTCCAGCCGAGGTCGAATTGCGCCTTTTCATTGACCTTCGCGACCCATCCATCGACTGCTTCGAACCAGCTATCTGGCAGGACCTCCCCCAAGGTGGCTGCGGGGCCTAGCGCGCCTAGCAAATGCCGTGATTGAATCTGCCCTTCACGCTTGTCGATCAATTCAACGTCGGCTTTCATTTTGGCAGATACATTGCCAAAGGCCTCTTTCAGTTTGGTTTTTCTTTGCGCACCCTTTTCGCCCTCAGGAATATCATTGCTGCCATAATCCAGCGAATCGCGAATCCCTTTCACGGTGTAACGTCGATCGCCCTCCAGACGGTGATACGCCAGGGCATCGCTGGGTATAAAGGAAAACTGGCTTGCTCCCATTTTTCGAGGACGCACTATCTCCATCATGGCGTGTGAGGGGCCACCGCCCTTGGCATAGGCTCCATTACGGCTTACCGCCTCGCTGGCAGAAGGTGCCATCAACGCTTCCAGCTCTTTTTTAGCTTTCTCCACGCCCTGACCGTCACCGGCTTGTATCGCGTCCTGCAGGGCGATGACCGGCGCGTTATATTTTTTCTCCAGCCGATCAAGGCGTTGCGCTTCTGAGCTGGTCAGTAATAGAACCTCTTCGCTGGCCGGAACAATCACCAGGTCTTCAATTGGGGCCAACTTGCAAGTCAGTTCCGTCGCGTTTTCGTCCTCAACGGGGCAAAGTTCAGCTCTGGAACAGGCTCGTAGCGAGCAACTTTCAGCCTCTCCTTGCTGATCAGCGGCGGCTTGGTATTCAGGCTGGCTTAGGTGTTCGTAATGGTCCAAGCTCAACCTGGCCTGCCCCAACGGCACCTCGGGAAACGTAAGAGCGCCATTGGTTACCTGGCTATAATGGAAGACACCATTGCCATCCTCCAGGCTTGCCTGGCTTCCTTCGGGTAACGGCCCTCCCTTTTCAGAGAGCGGGGTGAAACGCATGCGGCTCAGCAATTGTAGAGGCGTTTCAGTAATGACCTCCTGACCCTGATAGCTTACCCGGAGAAAATATTCACGGGTTAACAGCACCGAATCACTGTCATCATCTGTCACCGCTATCACTCCGCTAGGCAAGGCACTTGGCCACTGCACTCGGATATCACCGGCCGCCTTCTCAATATTTTTATGCCAGCTATCAACTTTTGCCTCTCGACCCCCAAAATGTTCGACCACTGTAAGCGTTAGCGCGTCTCCTGCAGTCAAACCACGGACACGTATCACCGCTGTGACGTCATCATCCAGCATTCCTTTTTCTTCTTCCCAGCGGACAAGGCGTAATTGCGCCGAGGAAGACTCACCCTGCCATTCCGGGTCCATATCCAGTGTTTCAATACGTTCAACATTCTGGATGGGAGCCGGCACCGGGCTATCGGCTTTCACGCCTTTGGGCACGCCGTATTCCATGTTGCCGTTGAAGGTAACGCCGTTTTTTCCTTTCAAGGTAACGGTGTTGCCAAACAGGCGGATGGTGCCGTCTTTTTTGATGGTGATGCCGCCGCCGTTCTGATGCAGGGTCAGGTCGCCGCTGCCGTCGCCACGGATGTCGATGCCATTGGCCGCTTGCAGGTGCAGGCTACCGCCGACCTTGCTGGCGAAGCCTTTTTGCGCGGTGATTCTGGCGTTGCCTTCGATGCGCAGCTCGCTATTGGCGCCGCTGTGCAATTCCAGGTTTTTAGCGGCGTCCAGGGTGGCATTGTCGTGTGCGCTCACATTGGTGTCGGTGTGGGACTGGTGGTGGATCACGCCCTTGTCGGTTTTGCTGGCGCTGTTATTGCGCACCTGTATGGTGCTGTCATTGCCGATGCGGGTCTGGGTGTTTTTATCGACGTTGATGTGCTGATGTTGGCCTGCGCGTAACACCAGGGCGCCCTGTTCACAGGCCAGGGTGACTAAGAGGCTTTCGCTGTTGGCGTCCAGGTTCAGCAAGCATTGGCCCTCCGGGGTGTTGAGTGTGACCGCCTGCGCGTCTTTACGATCATCCAAGTTCAGTTGATGGCCAGCGGGAGTGAGCAGCCGATTTTGCGGGGTGTTCTGGTTGGTCACCGGGCCGGGCTGGCTGGCCGCCGGGGCGTAGCCCAGTACCAAGGGTTTGTCCGGGTCGTTGTTCAGGCAGGTGATCAGCACTTCGGCACCGTTGCGCAGCGGCCAATCCCAGCCGGTAGGCTGGCCGCTGTTGCCGGGTAGGCTGCCGTGGGGCTGTAGTTGTCGCAGCGGCGGGCTGGATTCGGTGTGGGGCTGTTCGCTAGGGTCAAAGCCGATACGCGCTTTACGGTGGGCCTGGCCATCCAGGTGGCTGTAGGCGCCGTCGGCTTCGATGCGCGCGGGAAACACCAGAGGCATGGAGACCGGTTCGGGCACGTTCGGCCGGTATGGCTGCGCTAGGGGCAACAGTTCAGCGGCCCAGGTGAATCCATTGGAGCTGTTACCTTGGTGGTTTCTGGGGGAGGAAAACGTCAGCGTGGTACGGGTTATCAGGCAGGGGCCGTGACCGACAACCGGAATCCACTGGCCTACCTGCAACTCCCCCACGGCTGTCTCTTATACACATCTCCGAGCCCACGAGACCGT
>OJEN01000417.1_pt1 | contig 14306 bp, 13 predicted proteins | sample 1593351 | NCBI WGS metagenome assembly OJEN01 (sample SAMN05416777, study PRJEB24817) | seawater metagenome | isolation source: Sea water | place: Canada:Atlantic | collected 2013-11 | reverse complement strand
AGCTGGTACAGGTGCGGTCGCCGTCGGCGCGGCAGTCTGGCCTTTGGTCAATCAGATGAACCCATCCGCAGATGTGAAGGCGCTGTCGTCCATCCGCGTCGATGTGTCCGCTGTTGAGCCAGGTACACAGCTCACGGTCAAATGGTTGGGTAAGCCGGTGTTCATCCGCCGCCGTACCGAAGAAGAAATTGCCAAGGCACGTGACGTTGAAATGTCCGAGCTGCCCGATCCGGGCGCAGAAAACGCCAACATCGCAGCCGGTGCCCCCGCGACGGACGAAAACCGCGCGATGGTTGGCAAAGAAGACTGGCTGGTAATGATGGGCGTCTGTACCCACCTGGGCTGCGTGCCTTTGGGCGACGCAGGTGATTTTGGCGGCTGGTTCTGCCCCTGCCACGGATCGCACTATGACACTGCGGGCCGTATCCGCAAAGGGCCAGCACCGCGCAACCTGCCGGTGCCAATCGCAGAATTCGTGGATGAAACCACGATCAAACTAGGTTAAGGGAGAACGGGAATGGCTGGAATTCCTCACGACCATTACGAGCCGAAATCTAACGGAGAGAAGTGGCTGCACACCCGTCTTCCCGTTGTTGGGCTGCTGTATGACACATTGATGATCCCGACACCGAAGAACCTGAACTGGATGTGGATCTGGGGCATTGTTCTGACGTTCTGTCTGGCACTGCAAATCGTGACCGGCATCGTTCTGGCGATGCACTACACACCGCACGTCGATGCAGCGTTTTCAAGCGTTGAACACATCATGCGGAACGTGAACGGCGGCTATATGCTGCGCTATCTGCACATGAATGGCGCGTCGCTGTTCTTTGTTGCGGTCTATGCGCACATCTTCCGCGGTCTGTACTACGGGTCGTATAAAGCACCGCGCGAGATCACCTGGATCGTCGGCATGCTGATCTATCTTCTGATGATGGCGACAGGCTTTATGGGATATGTTCTGCCTTGGGGTCAGATGTCGTTCTGGGGCGCTACGGTTATCACCGGTCTGTTCGGTGCGATCCCGTTCATCGGGGAAAGCCTGCAAACGCTTCTGCTGGGCGGGCCTGCGGTCGATAACGCCACGCTGAACCGTTTCTTCAGCTTGCACTACCTGCTGCCCTTCGTGATTGCCGGTCTGGTGATCGTGCACATCTGGGCCTTCCACACCACCGGGAACAACAACCCCACAGGGGTCGAGGTCCGTCGCACAAGCAAGGAAGACGCGCAGAAAGACACGCTGCCCTTCTGGCCCTACTTCGTGATGAAAGACCTGTTCGCGCTGGCCGTGATCCTGGTTGTTTTCTTTGCGATCGTGGGTTTCATGCCGAACTATCTGGGCCACCCCGATAACTATATCGAGGCGAACCCGCTTTCGACGCCTGCGCACATTGTGCCTGAATGGTACTTCCTACCGTTTTACGCGATTTTGCGTGCCTTTACTGCCGAAGTCTGGGTTGTTCAGATTGCGTCCTTCGTGACCGGTGGCATTATCGATGCCAAGTTCTTTGGTGTTCTGGCGATGTTCGGTGCGATCGCGGTGATGGCACTGGTGCCTTGGCTGGACACATCCTCGGTGCGTTCGGGCCGCTATCGTCCCATGTTCAAGTGGTGGTTCGCGCTGCTGGTGATCGACTTCTTCGCGCTGATGTGGCTGGGTGCCATGCCTGCGGAAGAGCCCTATGCCAGCTTCTCGCTGATCGCTTCGGCCTATTGGTTCGCATACTTCCTGGTGATCCTGCCGCTTCTGGGTGTGATCGAGAAACCAGCGCCGCAGCCTGAAACCATCGAAGCCGACTTTGACGCGCATTACGCGCCAAAAACCGGCGGCACCAAGACGCTGGTCAAGCCAGCAGAGTAAGGACCATGACAATGATCAAGAAAACCTTCCTTTCGGCTGTTGTCGCCTTGGGCTTTGCAGGTTCCGCTGCTTTCGCCGCCGGTGGCGAAGCGCATGTCGAAGACTTCGACTTCTCGTTCGAAGGGCCTTTCGGGTCCTTCGATGCCAACCAGCTGCAACGCGGTCTGCAAATCTATACCGAGGTATGCTCTGCCTGCCACGGGATGAAGTTTGTGCCGATCCGTACACTTGCGGATGAAGGTGGCCCCCACCTTCCCGAAGATCAGGTCCGTGCCTATGCCGCGAACTTTGATATCTTCGACCCCGAGCTGGACGACACACGCCCCGGCACGCCGGTTGACCATTTCCCTGAGTCCGCGTTGGATACCGCGCCCGATCTCAGCTTGATGGCCAAAAAACGGGCCGGTTTCCACGGGCCTTACGGTCTGGGGATCAACCAGTTCTTCAAAGGCATGGGCGGACCCGAATATATCGCGTCGCTTTTGACTGGCTACGAAGAAGCCCCAGCCTGTGCCCCCGAAGATTTCCCCGGCCACTATAACACAGCCTTCGCGAGCGGCGGCTTCCCCGAGTCCTGTAAGGACGAAGAAGGCCACGCCACGGTTGGCGGCAGCTGGATCGCGATGGCACCCCCGCTGTACGGCGACGACGTGACCTATAACGACGGCCACGATTCTGACCTGCACCACGAAGCCGAAGACGTTGCGGCCTTCCTGATGTGGACGGCCGAACCCAAGTTGATGGCACGCAAGCAAGCCGGTTTTGCTGGCGTTCTGTTCCTGACGCTCTTGTCGGTATTGCTGTACCTGACCAACAAACGTCTGTGGGCGCCTGTGAAACACAAGGAAGACTGATCTTCCTTCACACCGCCAATGCCTGAATATAGCCCCCCGATCCATTGTGGTTCGGGGGGCTTTCTTTTTTTGGGGTAACCGGCTGGTCGCCAAACTCGCTGGTAGGACACCGCCACAGACGGTGTCCGTGGCTTAGCGGTGGAAGCCTGCCACGCGGTCCAGCCGCACACCGCCATAGCCTGCAAGCACGGACATCACCGCGGCGGTGGCAGGGCCGTAGACGGTTAAACGCACCGGCATAAACAGCTCTGTAAACCGGTCAGCAAAGCGGCCACCGAACTGCGCAAAATGCGCCATCACGGCTGCGTTGTCCGCATAACGTTCCAGCACAGTGCAGGTGCGTCGGTCGTCGGACATGTAGAATTCGCAATGCAGCGTACGCGGTTCGTCTGCCTCTGCAGCCTGTACCATTTCATCAAGCAACGGTTGGACATTGTCGCCCTGACCATCCCGCACGTCCATCTCGAGGACCCATTCTATAATTTCGCTCATGTTAACCCTTTCTCGCTAGGGAATCACCCTAGAGGAGAAAGGTTTACAATCTGCAACGTCTCACACAGCCAGCAGATGCCCTGCGTTCTGGCCGGTGATCGTGGCCGAAATGATCGCGCCCTCGGTCTGGGGGGTGGCAAAATGGGTTTCGGTGAATTGTTCGGTCCGGCCCATGGTGGGGCTTTCCATCAACACCTGATGGGCGCGACCTTGTTGGGCCGCCAAATGGCGCGCGACCTGCGCGTCACCCGCAGCACGCAGCTGCGCCGCGCGTTCCTTGATGAGCGTGCCGTTCACTGCTGGCATCCTTGCAGCGGGCGTGCCTTCGCGCGCCGAATAGGGGAAGACATGCAGCCATGTCAGATCGCAGTCCGTCACCAGCTTGAGCGAGTTTTCGAACATCGCGTCGGTTTCGGTGGGGAAGCCGGCGATGATATCGGCCCCAAAGGTCATGTCGGGACGCAGTTTGCGGGCCTCTTGGGCAAAACGGATCGCATCGTCGCGCAGGTGACGGCGCTTCATCCGTTTCAGGATCATGTCATCGCCGTGCTGCAAGGACAGATGCAGGTGCGGCATCAGGCGGGGCTCGGTGGCGATGGCCTGCATCAGGTTCTCGTCCACCTCGATCGAATCGATGGAACTGATCCGCAGGCGCGGCAGGTCGGGCACCAGCCGCAGGATGCGCATCACCAGATCGCCCAGCTTGGGCGTCGCGGGAAGATCCGCACCCCAACTGGTTAGATCGACGCCGGTCAGAACGACTTCGTTAAAGCCCTTGTCGACCAGCCGCTTGATCTGATCCACCACGACCCCCGCGGGGACCGAGCGGGAATTGCCGCGGCCATAGGGGATGATGCAAAAGGTGCAGCGGTGATCGCAGCCGTTCTGGACCTGCACATAGGCCCGGCTGCGCGTGCCGAACCCGTCGATCAGATGCCCCGCCGTTTCGGTCACCGACATGATGTCATCGACCTGAAGCGCCTCTGTCTCGCCGATGAAATCAGCCGCCAATCCCTTCCACGTCGCGCCCACCATCTTTTCGGTGTTGCCGATGACAGCGTCGACCTCTGCCATCTTGGTGAAGGTCTCCGGTTCGGTCTGGGCGGCGCAGCCGGTGACGATCAAACGCGCGTCGGGGTTGGCCTTGCGCAGTTTGCGGATGTCCTGACGCGCCTTGCGCACGGCCTCGGCGGTGACGGCGCAGGTGTTGACGATTACCGCGTCTTTCAGGCCAGCCTGTTCGGCCAGTTCCTTCATCGCCTCTGTCTCATAGGCGTTCAGGCGGCAGCCGTGATTCGAGAAGATCGGGGCGCTCATGTCAGGCTTTCCAGAAACGAAGGGGTCAGGACGCCGCTGAAGACATGGGCCGAGGGGCCGGTCATCCAGACGCCATCCTCGCGCCAGTCGATGTGCAGCGTGCCACCGTCCAGATCAATACGCACGGCGCGGCCTGTCAGCCCTCTGCGGGCCGCTGCCACGGCCGTCGCACAGCTTGAGGAGCCGGAGGCCAGCGTGATGCCCACACCCCGTTCCCACACGCGCATACGGATGTGATCGGGGCCGATGATCTGGGCGATCTGCACATTGGTGCGTTCGGGGTAAAGCGCGTGATGCTCGATACCGGGGCCAAAACCGGCCAGATCAATCGCGTCGACATCATCAACAAAGAAGGTGCAATGGGGGTTGCCCATGCCGGTGGCTGTCGGCGCACCGTCGATCGGCAGCTCAAGCGTATCCATCTGGCGAGCAAGCGGAATTTCGTCCCAGCCAAGCTGCGGGTGACCCATGTTGACCGATGTCAGCCCATTGCCTGCATCCCGCGCCGCCAGATCGCCGCGGTCGGTGGTCAGGTGCAGCTGGGTTTTGCCTGTTTCCTCCATCAGGAACCGCGCGATGCAGCGCGTGGCATTGCCGCAAGCGGCAGAGGTAGAGCCGTCGGCGTTGAAGAACGTCAGATGCGCATCAGCCGCGCCATTGGTGATCACAGCCAGCTGGTCGAAGCCCACGCCGAACTGGCGATGCCCGATGGCCTGCGCAAGGGCAGGGGTCACCTTCGGGAGCGCCGGGGGCGCGTCGGCACGCGCATCAGTTTGGCGCGCATCCAGCACGACCTTTTCGCGTGCATCCAGCACATCTTTCTGGCGCGCATCCAGCACGACAAAATCATTGCCCAGCCCATGCATCTTCATGAAGGGCAAACCGTTAGTCAGATCACTATACATTCGGCGCATATAACGCGGCATTTGAAACTAATCCAGCGAGAGTGAAATTTTTCGTAAGTTTCCGCTTGACCCCAAGGCCGCACCTTTCTAGATACCCGCCTAGTGGGCCGTTAGCTCAGTTGGTAGAGCAACTGACTTTTAATCAGTAGGTCGATGGTTCGAACCCATCACGGCTCACCACTACTTTCCAGTCTGACTGGAACGGATAAAAACAGCGCCCCTCGGGGCGCTGTTTTTCGTTTCAGGTGTTGGGTTTAGGGCTTAGCCCGTATGGCCTTCAAAACATTTCAGCGCGATCCCTGCTTCTTGCAGTGATGATTTGACTGCGCGGGCAATGTCGACGGCTTCGGGGGTGTCGCCGTGCAGACAGATCGTATCGATCGCGGCAGGAATTGTTTGGCCGCCCTCGGTCAGAATCGCACCGGCTTTGACCATTTTGACCATCCGTTCGCCCGCCAGTGCCGCATCGTGAATCACCGCACCGGGTTTAGAGCGGTCGACCAGCGTCGCGTCGTCGTTATAGGCGCGGTCGGCAAAGATCTCTCCGGCCCATTTACAGCCAAGCGATTGCACCGCGTCCTGCTGCGCCGTGGCGGCCAGCACCATGACGATCAGATCAGGCGCGACGCTGAGCGCGGCCTCATAAAGATCACGGGCCAGCATCTCGTCCTCTGACGCCATATTGGCGAGCGCGCCGTGCAGTTTCAGGTGCCGCACCGATGTGCCGAGGCTGCGGGCCATGCCGACGCTGGCGGCGACCTGATAGCGGACCTGATTTTGCAGCGTGCCCCGTGGCACCGACATGCGGTTGCGGCCAAAACCGGCCAGATCCATGAAACCGGGGTGCGCACCGATACCGACGCCACTGTCACGCGCCAGCGCCATTGTGGCAGACATCACATCGGCGTCGCCCGCGTGGCCGCCACAGGCGATGTTGGCAGAGCTGATGATTTGCAACAAAGCGGCGTCATCGCCCATTTTCCACGGGCCAAAGCTTTCGCCCATATCGGCATTCAGATCGACGGTCGGCATTTAATGCTCCTCTTCAAAGGGGTTGTCGGTGGCAGAGATCGCGCCCCCCACCAGTTGATAGGCCAGCAGGTTGCGGATTTTGGTCGGGTCGCGGACGAGCGGCGTGACCTTCCCGCCAAGCGCCTTGATGTCTTGGCGGTGCTGCGTCTCGAGCGTGATGGCCTGTTCCAGCGTGATGAATTCGAACCGGATCGCGGTGCCCGATGCGGCTTGCGCCACGCGGGGCAGGTCGCGGGGAATCACGGTCCCGATGCGGGGATAGCCGCCGGTGGTCTGGCATTCGCCCATCAGCACGAAGGGAGCGCCGTCGCCGGTGATCTGGATGTCGCCAGGCACGATGACCTCGGATAGGATGGACAGACCGCCCTCGGCGCTGAAGCCGGTGCCGTCGTGGTCCATGCGCACGCCCATGCGGTTGGCGCGCGGGTCGCGGGTAAAGGCGGTGGTCTCGAAGCGTTTGCGTTCATCAGCGGTAAAGTGGTCGGTCTGCATGCTGGCCACGACGCGCACGGTGCCGCCGTCAAAACGACTGTCGCGGGGCAGTTGCAGCCCCGTTTCGCGCGACTTGTCCGCCCCAAGGGGCAGCGCGTCGCCCGCAGCAAGCGGCTGGCCCAGACCTGCGCTTAGGTGGCTGGCTCGTGCCCCCAACAGTGTGTCAGAGGCGATGCCCCCGCCCACATGCAGATAGCCATAGGTGCCGCCCGTGGTGCCGCCAATGGTCAGCTTTGCGCCCGCGGGCAGCATGTGGCTGGCGTTCCAGACGATGGCATCCCCGTCGATGCTGGCGGCCATGGTGGCCCCTGTCAGTGCGATACGGATGTCGGCGGCGGCCGTGAAGGTCCCGCCGGTGCCTGTCATCTCTATCACCGCAAGCTCGGGCGATTGGCCAAGCAGGGCGGCCCCTTCGAAAAGCGCCACGGGATCGGCGGCACCGCCCTTGGTCAGCCCTTGGGCACGCCAACCGGGGCGGCCCATATCCTGTGTCGTCAAAGCGGGGCCGGCTTGGGAAATGGTGAGGGTCGCGCTCATGCCAGCACCTCTGTCTCTGCGCCGCCCTGGCCGGTTTCATCTGTCGCGGTGATCTTGTCATATTCGGCGCGCGATATGGAGGGAAAGCACAGCTCGTCCCCCGGTGACAGGGCAAAGGGCGTGTCGCTGCGCGGGCGGAAGGTCTTGAACGCGGTCTGCCCGATATGGCGCCAGCCGGTGGGGGAGGCATTGGTGAAAATAATCAGCTGCCGGATCGCCACGATCAACGCGCCGGCGGGGACGGATTTTGTCAGCCCCTGCTGGCGCGGAATATCCCAGTTCTGCGGCAGTTCGCCCATATAGGGCTGGCCGGGGGCAAAGCCGATGGTCAGCACCCGTACGCGCGCTTGCGACAGCTGTGCAATCGCCGCATCGGGGTCCAGCCCCGCAAGCTCTGCCGCTTCTTCAAGCTGTGGCGCAAGGTCGGTGCCATAGACCGTTGGCACATGCCACAGCCTCCGCCCCGTCGGCAGGTCAGAGGTGTACCAGTCGCGCGTTGCCAGCAGGTCGTGCAGCCGGTCCAGCAGGGTGTCCACCGAAGCCGCCACCAGATCGATCTGCAGGAAGGTGGACACCAGCGAGGTGCTCGTCTCTGTCACCTCGGGCCAGTCGGCAGCATCCACGGCGGCGCGGAACGAAAGGGCGGCGCGGTTCGCGGGCTCTGACATCGTGTCGGCAAAACGCACCAGCACGCCGGACAGGCCAACGGTCTGGATCAGGGGGAAGTCGGTCATTGGGGCACCTGCCTTAGATTTTCGGGCAGCCAGGTCGCGATGTCGGGGAAAAAGATCAGGACAAAGACCATCACCACCATGATCAGGAACATCGGCAAGGCGGCTTTGGTGATATATCCCATCTCGTGATCCGTCATGCCTTGCAGCACGAACAGATTGAACCCGATCGGCGGCGTGATCTGCGCCATCTCGACCACGACCACAACAAAGATGCCGAACCAGATCAAGTCGATCCCCGCACCGCGCACCATGGGTTCAACCACAGCCATCGTCAGCACGACCGACGAAATACCATCAAGGAACATGCCCAGCACGATATAGAACACTAGCAGCGCCATCAGCAGTTGAAAGCGCGTCAGTTCAAGCGCTGCAATCCCGTCCGCCAGCGCACGGGGCAGGCCGGTAAAGCCCATCGACAGTTTAAGAAAGGCAGCACCCGCAAGGATCAATGCGATCATGGCAGAGGTGCGCATCGCCCCCATCAGGCTTTCCTGAAAGCTGGTCCAGTTCAGCGACCCCTGCATCAACGCCAGCGCCAGCGACCCTAGCACACCGATGGCAGCCGCCTCTGTCGCGGTGGCGTAGCCCAGATACATCGACCCGATCACCACCGTGATCAGCCCGAAGACCGGCAGCAGAAAGCGCGAGTTGCGCAGCTTGGCGGCAAAGCTCATCCCTGTCTCGACGCTGGGGTTCCAGTCCTTCGAGGTCAGCGCGATAAAGGCGACATAGGCCATGAACATCAGCGCCAGAATAAGCCCTGGCAGGACGCCGGCAAAGAACAGTTCGGTGATGCTTTCGTTCACGGTGACACCATAGACGATCAGCGCGAGCGAGGGCGGGATCATCAGCCCCAGCGTAGCGGCACCGGCCAGCGTGCCGATGATCATCTTTTCGGGATAGTTGCGCGCCCGCAGTTCGGGGATCGACATTTTACCCACGGTCGACAGCGTCGCGGCAGACGACCCTGACACGGCGGCAAAGACGGTGCAGCCGACGATATTGGTATGCACCAGCCCGCCGGGCAATTTCGCCAGCCACGGCGACAGCCCTTTGAACATATCCTCGGATAGGCGTGTCCTGAACAGGATTTCCCCCATCCAGATGAACAGCGGCAGCGCGGTCAGCGTCCACGAGCTGGACGAGGCCCAGATCGTCGTGACCATAGCATCGCCAACCGGGCGGGTGGTAAACAGTTCCATCCCGAACCAGGCGACGCCCATCAGCGCCAGACCAACCCAGACGCCGGTGCCCAGCAGGAATAGCAGCACGGTGATAAACAGAATGATCGCGTAAAGTTCCGTCACAGCGTCACTCCCCAAAACTTTGATCGACAAGATCGCGGGTGAGACGGTGTTCGCCTTTTACGATCAGATAGAGCAGGTTATCGGTCAGCGCGATGGCAAGGATGCCGCCGCCCACAACCATCACCGACTGCGGAATCCACAAGGACGTGGCGTCTTGCGACTGGCTGACTTCGTTGAATTTCCACGACCAGTAGACGAACCAATAGGCGTAGTAGGTGAAATACCACGCAATCGCCGCGGCAAGGCCGAAGCACCATATTTCAAGCAGCCGTTTCGGGCCTGCGGGCAGGGCGTTCAGCAGCACCGACACGCGGATATGCGCGCCACGGTTCAGCGCGTTGGCGAAAGCGAGGAAGCTGGCGGCGGCCATCGCATAGCCGGCATAGCTTGCCGCACCGGGGAAAACCTCGCCGGTCCAGCGGGCAACCATCTGCACCACGATCAGCAGTAGGATCGCGACAAGACTGACGGCTGCCAGGGCACCAGATGCGAAATAGATGAAATCAAGCAGGCGTCGCAGGATGTTCATGGGAAAGGTCTCCGGATTGGCGGATCGAACGTCAAACGGCGGCACCTGTGTGGGACGCCGCCGTTCGTTGATTTACTGCATGGATTTGTAGCTATCGACGATCGCCTGACCGTCCTCGCCCGCATTCTCCAGCCATTCGGAGGTCATGGTGCCGCCAATGTCGCGCAGGCCGGACATCAGCTCTTCGCTCGCGGGTTCCACGGTCATGCCGCCTTCGCGCAGCCCGTCATAGGTGAACTGCGTATAGTCCTTGGAGGCTTGCAGCCCGCGCGTTTCCGCCTCGCTGGAACAGGTGGTGATGATCGCCTTGTTCTCTTCCGAGACATCGTTCCACACGTCATTGTTGATCATGATGTAGTTGCGCGGCAGCCAGGCGTCGACCTCGTAGAAATGGGTCAGGCTTTCCCAGACTTTCTGGTCATAGCCGGTCGCACCGGACGAGATCATGGATTCCGCAACGCCAGTGGCGAAAGCCTGGCTTAGCTCGGCGGCTTCGATGGTGACGGGCAGCATGCCTGTCAGCTCTGCCAGACGGCTGGTGGCGTTGTTGTAGGACCGGAACTTGACGCCCTTCATGTCCTCGATCGTCTTGACCTCTTTCTTGAAGTACAGGCCCTGTGGCGGCCACGGCACGTTATAAAGCAGTGTCAGGTTCTGCTCTGCCAACAGCTCTTCGATCTTGGGTTTCGCGGCTTTCCACAGCTTGTCGGACGCCTCGAAGGACGGCGCGAGGAAGGGGATGGAATCAAAGCCGAAGATCGCGTTTTCGTTCTGGTGCCCCGACAGGATGCGTTCGCCCAGCTGGACCTGACCGGTCTGGATTGCGCGTTTGATGTCGGCACCCGCGATCAGCGACCCGCCGGGGTGCACGGTGATCTCGATCTCGCCCGCGGTGCCTTCGGTCACGCAGTTGGCGAATTCAACGCCGTTCTCGGAATGGAAGTTCGACGCCGAATAGGCCATCGGCATGTCCCATTTTTCAGCCGCGAAAGCGGGCAGGGCGGTGGTAACCGTCAGGGCGGCGGTTGCGACGCCTGTCATCAATGTGGTGGTCCGTTTCATGTGGTTCTCTCCTTGTTGGTATGTCTTTGGTTTGCGGGGTTAGCCCCTGCTAAACCGTTGTGGTGCATAGGGCTGCAGGTCGGTGTTAACGGGTTGCCCCATAACCAATCCTGCGACGAGGCGGCCTGTTTTGGGCCCGCCTGTCAACCCGATGTGGTGATGCCCGAAGGCGGTAAAGACCCGGCTTGTGCCAACCTGTCCGATCAGGGGCAGGCTGTCGCTGGGGGCAGGTCGGTGCCCCAGCCATTCGATTTCACGCGTGGCAGTCAGCTGTGGAAAGGCCGCCTTGGCCTGTCGCCGCAGCAGCGCCAGCGGTGCCTTGGACGGGGCTGCGTCAAGCCCGCCGAATTCCAGAATACCCGCGCAGCGTAGGCCCTGCGCCATGGGGGTGGCAACGAATTTCCCGCTGGCGATCATCACGGGGCGCGCGGGCCCGCCCGTCGCCCCCTCGAATATCACATGATAGCCGCGTTCGCTTTCCAGCGGGACGTTCAGCCCCAGCTTGGCCATCAGCGGTTTCGACCAGACGCCGGTGGCCAGCACGATATCGTCACAGGCCACGCGGCCTTGGGTCGTCTCTACCCCGGAAATCGCGCCGCCGGACAGGTCGAAATCCTTGACCTCGGCCTGCAGGATCGTGCCGCCGCTTTGTTCGAACGCCCGCGCCAGCGCGCCGACATAGCCGCCGGGGTCGCGGATAAAGCCGTGGTCCTTCATGGTGGCAAGCAGGTGTATGTCCGGCCCGAGCGTCGGTTCATACTCGTGTATCTGCGGCCCCTCGATCAGCTCTGGAGCGAACCCCGCCTCCGCTCGCAGCGCCCAGGTGTAGGCTTCGGCGTCAAACGCGGCGCGGTTGCGGTAGGCGAAAACATAATCGCTGTCACTTACCCAGTCGGACAGGCCCAAATCAGCGGTCAGGCTTTTGTGTTGGTCCACACTGTCGCTGACAATAGGCGCGAGCCCCTGCGCAATCCGGCGGGTGTCACGGTCGTTCGCGACCCGCAGATACTTTGCCAGCCAAGGCAGCAGACGCGGCAGATAGGGCAGGCGCAGGTAAAGCGGCACATCCGGGTTCAGCAGCATCGCGGGGGCTTTGGCGATCAGGCCGGGGGCGGTGACGGGTGCCACGGCGCAGGCCGCCAGCACGCCCGCGTTCCCATGCGACGTGCCTGTCCCCGGTGCCGCGCGGTCAATGATCGTGACCTGCGCGCCTGCGCGTTGCAGCCAGATCGCCGATGACACACCGACGATACCCGCCCCCACGACGACGACATGGCGCGTCATGGGCGACCCTTTGGATGAAAGCAAAGACGGTTCGACATGGTTCTTGATTCCTTTCCGCTCACTTTGGCAGGGAAAAGCAATACGTCAACAAAATGTTTACAAATTGTCATCGTTGTTGCCTGCGCAGGCATGTACCGCCAATTCGTTCATCGAAACGGGGTGGGTTAACGAAGCCAGCCGTCTTCGAAGGCGATCTGACTGACGCCTGCCAGACGGATGATGCGGGCCAGCTCTGCCTCAAAGGCGGCTTGTTTGCCTTTGCCCCAACGGCTGCCCGGCTCTGGCCAAAGGGCGCGTACCACCAGCGTATCGCGGTCACGATGCGCTTTCATATCCACCCGCGCGATGATGCTGTCGCCCTGCAGGATCGGAAAAACATAATAGCCATAGACCCGTTTGGGCGCGGGCACGAACATCTCTATCCGGTAGCGGAAGCCGAACAGACGTTCGGCGCGTTTGCGATCGCGCAAGGCCGGGTCAAAGGGGCTGAGCACGCGCAGCCGTGCGGTCGGAGCCATGTCTATCGCGGGGTCGCTTGCCAGTCCGGGACGGGCAAAGCTGCGATGGACTGTGCCGTCGGCGCCCGCGATCTGCACCGGCTCGACACGTCCAGCGGCCTGTTCACGCTGGACCCATGCCTTCGCCTCTGCCGGAGAGATATGCGCCCAGAATGCCGCCAGTTCCCCCGGCGTGGCAAAGCCCAAACGATCCAGCGCGCCGTTGCAGCACCAATCGATGGACTGCGCCGCATCCGGTGCCTGCGACGGGTCGCATAGCGCCGCGTCAATCACCCGCTCTGTCAGGTCATAGCGTTTCTGGAAGCCGTCCCGCCCCACGACGCAAAGCGCTCCGGCGCGCCACAGATATTCCAGCGCGGTTTTGGAGGGATGCCAATCCCACCACCCGCCATTCGAGCGCGGTTCATCCTGCCCGACATCAGACGACGACACCGGCCCCTGTGCGCGGATCTGGTCCAGCACGCTCTGGAACCGCCCCTCGAAATCATGTTGGTGCCAGTTCTTGTACCGCTGGCGCAGCATCTGCGCGTCCCGCTGGCGGCGCAATTCCCAATGGGGATAGTATCCCATCGGGATCACCGCGGCGTCATGGGTCCAGTGTTCAAACAGCGCCCCATCGCGTTCATACAGCGTCTTTAACGCTTGCGGGCGATAGCGTTGGCGGCGCGAGAAAAGGATCAGGTCATGCGCCCGCGCCACGGTATTGATGCTGTCCAACTGCACAAAGCCCAGGCCCTGGATCAGCTGCAACAGGTCGTCCCCACTGGCGGGCCCCTGGGGTGCATCGCTTAGTAGATGGCGATGCAGAAAGATGCGACGCGCGTCGCGGTTGCCGATCAGCGGCAGGGTCATACCTTGCGGTTGCGGCGCAGCGTGTCCCCTAGCGACAGGGTCGGTGTCAGGGTAATCTGCGTTTGCAGGTCGGGGTCCGGTTCATCCAGCGTATCGTTCAGAATGATACGCGCCGCGGCCTGTCCGATCTCGAGCCGACAGGCGTCCATCGTGGCAAGCTGACGGGGCAAGCCCTGCAGCAGTTCGACGTTGTTGAAACCGGCAAGGCCGATCTGGCCCGGAATATCGATGCCCTGATCGATCAGATACAGCAATCCGCCCGCGCCGATCATGTCGTTCGAATAATACAGGAAATCCAGCTCGGGCGACCGCTCAAGCATGTCTTGCGTCATCTCGCGCCCCTTGGCCAGCGCAGAGCCGCCAGAGTAGAACGCGCGGTCCTCGATCTCTATCCCGGCTTTGGCCAGCCCTTCGGTAAACCCTTCGAACCGTTTGCGGGCGCGGTGGTCAAGCGGCATCTTGGTGCCCATGAAACCGATGTGCTCATAGCCTGTCTCTTATACACATCTCCGAGCCCACGAGACCGTACT
>OJEN01000415.1_pt1 | contig 14328 bp, 13 predicted proteins | sample 1593351 | NCBI WGS metagenome assembly OJEN01 (sample SAMN05416777, study PRJEB24817) | seawater metagenome | isolation source: Sea water | place: Canada:Atlantic | collected 2013-11 | reverse complement strand
TTTGTGTGCATTCTAACACCTCTTATTACGTGTCCAAATTCACTGTACCACTACAATAATCACCCATATGCTTATCCGCAAGGCTAGGAATTATCTGGTTGCAGATGAATATCCGACTTCCTCACACCTAATCTTTTGTCTAATAATTCACGAAATTACTACTAATTAGACATGTTATGTCTGATCACTGAGTTAATGTTAGCGGATATTATTAACGCTAAGGCTTAAAGCCGTCATGATTATAGAAGATTGCAGTGTCGAGAACGAAATCTTACCTAGTATAAAACTTGTAGGAGTGGGGGGAGCTGGTGTAAATATTTTGACTCAAATACATCATAAAACAACCTCCGTGGATTTTATTGCTATGGACAGTGCTGGGAATAGTTTGGAACCTGGTATTTGGACACATACAGTAAGGCTAGGTAACAACCCCAAAAGTCTTGGTTGTGGTGCTGATCCAGAGAAAGGGCGTCAAGCCGCTTTGCAATCGAGTCAGCTTATTTCAGATTGCTTTAAAAATAGTGACATGATTATTTTAGTGGCGGGACTGGGTGGGGGTGTCGGTAGTGGCGCGCTACCTATTATAGCCAAGGTGGCTAAGCAAGAATGCAGAGTAGTAGTTTGCTTTACAGTTATGCCTTTTCCATTCGAAGGGAGGAAGAGAACACTGTTTGCTCATGAAACCTATAGTCGCTTGAAAGAAGAGCAGGTAGCTATTGTGATGCTGTCCAATAAACGAGTATTACAGCATTTTTCACCGAACACACCGTTATTAAAAATCATGGAAGAGGTCGGTTTACAGCTCACTTCATTAATTGACAATTTCATTGGCATAATTACGTCAACTAGCCTAATTAATATTGATTTTGCTGATATGAAAACCATTCTTTCGCCAGGAGGATGTATGTTTATCGGTCGTAGCTCTGAGCTGAGCAATGAAGGTCTAGATATAAGTATCGATCAAGCCTTAAAAAATGAAATTTTGGAGATCTTCGATTTTACACAAGCTAACAGGTCTATATTGCTTATTGAGGCGGGGAGTAGCTTTAATCTAGGAACCTTATATGACATTGGTGAAGCCCTCGAAGATAAGTCAGATAAAGATATTGAATTGATTATGGGAATTAACCTTGAGCCAGCAATGAAAGATGAAATTAACATGACAATCTTTATGCTAGGAGATTTTTTATCCTAAATGGCTAATCATAGATTAGGTGAAGATCAACTGGCGAAAATAATTACTATGGCTAGTCTTAACTTTATATATTATTAACGATACAGGCAATTATGATCAATAATCCAGAAATAACAGTTAATAAAAGTGGTCGTCATTCAAAAATTGCAGGGGATTTCTTTGAGTCCCTAGTATTGTATTTATTATCTAGGAATGGATTTGAATGTGCCCTGGTTGATCATACAGGCATTGATATTATTGCCAAAAACCCAAGCGGCGAGTATATGGGGATTTCTGTTAAGGGGCGTACTCGTAATGAAGGCCAAAAAGCAGGGCGGGTTAAAATAGATAATTACGATGATCATAAAGATAAAATAATAAAGGCTTGCCAAGATTTTGGTGATGCAGTGCCTTACCTTGCTGTTGTTGTAGATGCGGAAGGAGAATTTTCTGGAACTCTTGCTTCTCTTGAAAATATTGAGGATATCAGCAAGAAAATAGATAGAAATCTGAACTGGAGTATGACTCAAAAAAGCATTGATGGGTACAGGGAAAATGACAATGTTGCTGTATTTAATTTTTCCCAAGGTATTAGTACATGGTGGGGGAAGAGTGATGGGGCCGCAGTTTAATCTATTATATATTTTAAGAGGTGTTTGTGGTTGATTCAGTAATTCGACAAATAAAGGTTCTTGCTTTAATTCCGCAGCTTCCTGCATCAACGACTATTTCTGAAGTTCATAATAAAATCAAGGAGTATGGTTTTGACGTGACTGCAAAAACCATCGAGCGCGATATTAATGCGCTTTGTCGTTTTTTTCCTATTACCACGGTAGAGAATTCTAAACCTTATCGCTGGTCATTTTCTGAAATTAAAATGGAATCGATTCTAAATCTATCGTTAGAAATGGCATTGATGCTTTCTTTAGTAAAAAATAACTTTCAAGGACTATTTCCATCGTCTATTTCTGAGTATCTTTCTCCTTATTTTAAGCAAGCCGACAAAGAACTGTCATCATTATCAAAAAACTCTGTAGCCAGTTGGCGAGATAAAATACATATTGTCCACGACTCATTAGCCTTTCAAAATCCTGAAGTTGATGATGATATAATTGACAAGCTATATTCTGCCGTTATGCAAGAGAAGATGGTTGTCGTAAATTATTGTGCTAGAGGAAAGAGTGCGAGAGAGTACCATTTAAATCCATTGGGGATTGTACTCAAGGGATCGTTAACCTATCTTGTTTGCACTAGTGGTGAGCATGAAAGTATATTGCAGTTTTTAGTAAGTCGATTTAACTCTGTTACTATTCTTGATGCTAAAATATCAGATGCTAGCCGAGGAGTTAGTGTGAAATCTTATATCGAACAAGGCGGTTTTTCTATATTAAGAAATTCAGAAAATATAAAATTTGTTGCAAGAATTAAGAAGGTTCGAGGTTGGCACCTATTTGAAACGCCATTAAGTGAAGACCAAGAAATAATTGAAGATCAAGAAGACTCTTTCATATTAAAAGCAACGGTGGCCGATAGTCTGCATTTACTCTGGTGGGTGCTTAGTCTGGGTAGTCGAATTGAAGTAATTGAACCTGAATCACTCCGGAATGAAGTGATTAGTCAAATGAAAGGAATGGTCGCGCAATATTCGTAATTAATTAAAAAATTTTTATCTTTATCGTTGATGCTAACCCATTACTTATTATAGATAGCTATAGCGCGCTATAGTTTTATCAATATGAGAGATACTAAGTTTATTGTTTTTTTTCTTTTGGTGATAGTCTATCTTCATGATATTGAGTAAAGAGCAGTGGTATTGAAGTTGTAATATACAATGTGTTACATAGGAAAATAATCTATTTTTAATTATTAACATTTATGTGTTTTTTTGTTATTAATTGTGGTTATTATTTTGTTGTACGCTAGCCTTTTTATAAAATATTTATATGTTCATTATTAAATATTTGTTGCGTGTATTATTGGAATAAATTTAATAGTTTAGAGTGTGGTGGTATTAATGGATCTAATATATAAAGTAACGGCGTATAAAAATATAGATGGTGTATATGACTATTTTTCTGATCGCCTTATTAATGAGAATGATGGATATTTCTTTGAAACTAAGAATAGACCAGATTTAAATTCCGGAGATTATATCTATTACTTTTTTAAAAACTCTCTCGTTGCAGTAGCTGTATTTGACGGGAAAAAGAATAGAGAGAGGGAAGGAGAGATTGGCTATAAACTTAGGGATGTAATGCTTTACATATCAAAAGAAAAAATAAATTCTAATATAATTAGTAATAATATATGTCATGTTAAAAATGATGAGCAAAAAAATGAAGTTGAAAGGCTTTTAGACAGCGCTGTTGTGATGCCTATGTTACAAGTAGATAGATCTGTTGAAAATATTGATGAAGATGAAGGCTCATATCCAGAGGGGAGGCACTATTACAGAGTACATAAACAAATTGAGCGATCGAGAAGTCTTGTTAAGCTTGCAAAAGAGCAGTGTTTAAAGAAAACAGGGAAGTTAGAGTGTGAAGCATGCGAAACGAATTTTAAGACTACTTATGGTGAACTAGGTGATGGCTTTATAGAAGCTCATCATAAAATACCTGTTTCGGCGATGAAGCCGAATCAAACATCATCACCAGAGGACCTTGAAATGGTATGCTCAAATTGCCATCGTATGCTACACAGGGGCAAGGTTTTGTTAACTGTACATGATCTAAAAAAGATACTGAAAGAAAATAAAGGTACTAACTAAATTAACGCCACTATGTTAATTTACTAGATACCTCAACTTCCTTGAACTCAGATTTACTTGGCTCGCTCTAGATTTCTTGCCAGGCACTAGCTCTGAAATGAGCTTTCCTGGTAAATCAATACTATCAATTCCCTCATGTATTCTGCGTAATGCGTGCTCTAGCACTGTGTCATAGCTGTGCACGTATACTTGAAAGAATGTATCTGTGTTTTTATGCCCCATTAGTTTTATCAAATGGATAATAGCTGTGATATTGGTATCTGGAATTGGAATATCAGGCTGTTCCCCAAATAATATTCTTAGGCCGGCTAATCCTTTCTTGCTGAAGCACCAGTGTTTTTTATCTACTAACTCTCTGACTAGATCGGGGTATTTGCAGCAGTACCAACGAAGAAATATCATTGATGCAAATGAGTGCCTTAGTAGATGAAGGTCGGCACCTGTGCCTATTTCTGATTTCAAATACATCAGTGCTTGGCGCATGACGGCTACCGGTGATTTTGAGTCACAGCTACTATTTAAACTTAAGAAATACACTTGGTTTTTATCGTTATACGGTTGTTTATTACGCTCTGATTTTCGCTTATAAATTCGATAGTGAATGAGACGTGTCTCATAGTAATCCTTTATGATTTTTATAGCTTTTGGAGGAGCTAGAAGGTGTAAAGGTATTGCACGTTTGGCAGAAGGTGTTTTACCGTTACGAACATAAATAGTAATCTCATCACCTTCTGAAACGATATCATTCAGGCTTAAGTTGACTATTTCACCTGCTCTCATTCCCGCATAAAATGCAAAAATTAGCACGGGTGACTGATCTGATTTTAGTAGACAATCAAACTCACTAGGCGCTAATATATGGTTACGTCTGGTGAGTACAATATTGCTTTTATTTTGAGTATCGGGCAGTTCAATGCGGGTGAATAACTTAAAATGTCGTCTCGCAAAACGAATGATTCGTTTAAAATTAGTTAAAATCTCTTGTTTTGTATTATCTTGCAGCTCGAATTGTTCACGTTCCAGGATATAATCACAAACCACAAGCTCAATATCTTCCTCATCCCAGCAGCGCAAATCTGCAACAGGATAGCGAAGTAGGCCCCTTTCAAAAACACTGCTAATTTCAGCTAGGCAAGTATCTAACGTATTGCGACGCTCACATAAATGATGTTGAATTCGAACGCAGGCTAGTTCTAATGCCGTTCTAGAGTGCTTAAGGTAGTCAATACTACGATATATAGCATCGATTTTGACCTTTGAGGCGCTTGATAAGGCTCTTTCTTCAGCTCTTGACAATGTGTTCTGAACAGCATTTTCTAAAATTGGGTATACCTGTTCTTCGGTAAGGGTCCCGTTCTGGTAGTCCCCTTTCTTATCCGTAAGCAGCCTTTTCAACTTGAAACGAATTTGAGCAATAGTGATTAAACTTTCCTGTGCCCAGGGAAGGTGATCTTCAACACTTTGAGTTGAGTAATCTAAATCGGAAAGTATAGTTGCTTCCTCAACTAAGTGTGGAGGTGGCTTAAAACTCATTAATCTCTCGGCTGCTTTTTCGCGTTCTTTTCCCCTTATGAATTCACTTGCTTCTAGGTGCTTGAGGTCTTGAGTAGGACGTTTTTGTCTTTGTATTAGCTTAGGGGCTTCAGCCCCAGAATTTGCTTCTTTAAATGCTTTTTCTGTATATCGAAATACAAAGGGATTACATTCATCAGTATTAGGTAGCGGCACGGGCAGTTGCTTACGTTGCAATTGTGAATAAATTACTGGCACTAGGCCCGAAAGGTAGAGTTGTAGTGTGCTGTATTTAATATCCTTCCAATCAATAGAGGTCGGCTTAAAGTACTCATCAGGATTGCGTTTAAACCATTCGCAGAGCAGTGTGGCTCTTGCTGATATTGGAATGTTTATTTCTCTTGAACTGCCTGCTGCCAAGGGTGTTTTGATATAGCCTTTAGGATTGTTTAAGAACTGCTGATCAGCGTGATTTGATAAATATCCTTCCGGTAGAACTCCGCTACCTTGCAAAAGTTCAATTGCTAGGGCTTTTTTTGCATTATTTTTAAAACAACAAATAGGACACCCAACAAATAGGACATATATAGACGCTTTCCCGGTGTCAAGGCATTAGTCGGCCTTGATGTCTAAATTACACTGGTTAACTTCTTTTCTTGTTCATCATTTCAGTCATTTGTGAGAACGGTAGTGCTGACATATATTCGGCTTCTGATCGATCAGTAATAAAAGACATTACTGCCGGAGCCCTGATGAGATCCGCACCTGACGTCCTATAACACCCACTCGATTTAACTTTCGTTAATCTTGTCCAGTTTCAGGCTTATGACAGGTACGGAAAACCCGTTTATTTCATCACTGATTGACTATCCGCTGATGAGATATTTCTATTGTTTGTATTACATAAGTATCAACTTAATTTTCATTTTATTCATTTCTGATTAAATACTAAATTGCTTTAAAAGTTTCCTGTCTATGAAGCATGCCCCAAATAATGCGCGCCAACTTGTGAGCAACGGCAACAGTTCCTTTTTGCACCCCACGGCGTTGAATAATACTTTCAATCCAACCGCCAAACTGTGTGTCGGGATTTTTTTGGCCCCAGCGAACAGTGTGCCTTGCCGCTTGAACAAGTTGTTTTCTAACATAGTTATCCCCACGCTTTGTGATTCCGACAAGCACTGATTTGTGACCACTAGATATTTGCCTTGGTGTTAATCCAGTCCATACAGCGAGTTCTCGGGCATTGGAAAAGCTAGATCCATTGCCTACACCGCTGATAATTGCAGTCGCTATATGTGGTCCAATTCCTGGAATAGACATCAATAATGCACAGTAGGTATTTTTATCAGCGATACTCTTTATTTTTTCATCTATTGCTTTGATTCTGTTTTTCAGTGCACCGTACTCGAGCCAAACCTTATGAATCTCTTCCATTACTCGCTTAGGTATATCTTCTTGTTCCATAACATCAAGCATGCCTGCCTCAAAAGCTTTAACTCCAATGGAAAATGCAAAACCATAATCAGATAATAATCCACGCATCTGATTAGATAATGAAATCCTGTTATCAACATAACGTTGCCGGATTCGGTGCAGGGTTTGAATTTCCTGCTGTTCGATAGACTTAACAGGTACAAATTTCATTCTAGGGCGAAGCGATGCCTCAGCAATTGCCAATGCATCATTATGATCATTTTTATTTCCACGAACAAAAGGTGTGACATGCTGAGCGGGAATCAGCTTTACTTCATGACCAGCCTTCAGAAAATATCGGCCCCAATATTGTGATGAGTAACAAGCCTCCATCACAATCGTTGTAGGTGTTTGTTGTGCCATAAACTCGATAAACTTTGCTCGAGTTAACTTCGAATTCTTAATTACCTTATTATGCTCATTTAATAAGCAAACTTGAAAAACAGACTTTGCTAAATCAATAGCAATTAGATTAATATTATTCACTTGGCCGCTTCCTTCTTAATGTTTTTAGTTGCATAAAAACTTTAGCGCATTGACGCTGTGAGTGGGAAGCGTCCATCTCATCACCCACCCTAACTGCTAGATAAAAATTCATGACCACCAAGTTAATTTAGCCTTTCAACTCTTGGCTTCAGCTAGTAGGCTGCTGTTTATACTTAAATTTGTTACCTTTTTGGGTGCGGATTTATCAAATGTTTCGCGCATTGTTGGTGCCCTGCGTAGCTTGTACGTAAAGCGTTTGCGTATTTTAACAAGATGCATTTAACAAGGTAATGTTCCTGACCTCCGTTCCCCTTATATGTGAGCAATAATTCTATCAAGATTATCATTTGTACTATCTTCGCTCTTTTGGCGTTCGCGGGTAATTCAGTTTTATGCCGAATGGCGTTGGGTGAAAACACCATTGATGCGGCCAGTTTTACTGTGATCCGGCTTGTTTCTGGTATCGTTATCTTGTTTTTGGTTCTATCGCTTGATATGGCGTTTAAAAAACAAACAGAAGCTTCAAACCCTCAGGTATCAATTTCTAAATTATCAACTTCTAAGGGCAGTTGGTTTGCGGCCAGTTTGCTATTTGTTTATGCCGTCACTTTTTCTTATGGTTATGTTTCTTTAGATACGGGCGTTGGCGCATTAATTTTATTTGGTGCTGTGCAGATAACCATGGTGGTTGCCGGTTTTATTTCAGGTAATAAACTTCATTACTCAGAATGGTCGGGGTTGTTGATTGCCTTTGCGGGTTTCGTTTATTTAGTTATTCCAAGTTTGACTACGCCATCGTTAACGGGCTTTATTCTTATGACGATTTCGGGTATCGCTTGGGGGCTTTATACCTTGGTCGGGCGGCATTCGAAGCAGGCTATTAATGATACAGCTTATAATTTCTTGCGCACAAGCCCGTTTGTTTTAGTGCTGATTCTTGCTGTGCTTGCGGTCTCTTTTACTGATATGCAATCAAGTAACGCTTTTTATTTAACTGTTGAAGGGGTGGTGTTGGCGGTGTTGTCTGGCGCTATTGCGTCTGGGTTAGGTTATGCTATTTGGTATATTGCTATTGCTGGGCTTTCTGTGACGCAAGCGGCGGTAGTACAGTTGTTTGTGCCTATTGTTGCTGCCGTTGGTGGTGTTATTTTTACCAGTGAAGTTATAACACTTCGCCTGGTGGAGTCTTCTGTTTTGGTTCTTGGCGGAATATTTATTGTTATTTTGGGAAGGCAGTATTTTTCATCGGTATCTCGTAAGCAGACAAATTAACGAGGCAGGAGAAGCTTTATGTCTAAAGGTATTAGTGGTGTGTCCAGTAAATTAATTCCTTATATTGCTAACATGGTTTTGAGCACGCGTTTGTTAAAACTAAAGCGCCTTGTGGCTGAGCGTAAACGCAAACTCACTAAACAGCCGCATATTGTGACGGTGTATTTAGCGCTTAATGATCCGTATAGTTATTTATTACTGCAAGTGCTTAAAGACTTTCAAGCTCGGTTTTCTGTTGAGTACGAGTTCAGAACAGTTTTGAATAAACAGCCCGATATGTTTCCTGCGCCTAAGCTTTGGCAGCAGAATGCGTTCAAAGACGGGTTATATTTAGCCGATTTATATTCATTAGATTTTCCATCTAGCCCGCCAAACAGTTCGCCTGAACGCGATGCTCAATTAACTGCGCAATTATTACATTGGGAATTACAGCCAGGTTATTTAGAGAATGCTTTGTTGTTATTCAATGCTTATTGGCTAAGTGATGATTGTAAATATGATGATGCTATTGAACGTTTAGTCTCTCCAGTAATTACTCATAATGTGGAATGTTATCAGCAGCATTTAAGTGCGAATGAAGATTTGTTAAAAGATAACGGTCATTATTTAAGTGCCATGATGCATTATGGTAATGAGTGGTATTGGGGATTGGATAGGCTACAGTATTTAGAGCGTCGTTTTAATGATTTAGGCATTCATTCAGGTGGTGCTAGTCACACCGATATTAAAATTAATTACGATGCAACACAGCGTGATTTTTGCCAACGCATGAGTAAGCAGGATGTTGTTGATGCCGCCAAGAAGCAGCCTTTAGAGTTGTTTTGGTCTATCCGCAGCCCGTACTCTTATATCGCTATTGTGCGTGCTCGCCAGTTAGCCAGTCATTACAACATTCCTTTTATTGTTAAACCTGTATTGCCGATGGTGATGCGTCGTATGCAGGTGCCAAAAAATAAAACGAATTACATTGCGAGAGATGCGAGCCGCGAAGCTCACCAATATAATATTCCGTTTGGTCGTATTGCTGACCCGCTTGGGAAAGGTGTTGAAAATTGTTATGCCCTTTATGAATTCGCAGATTCGCAAGGTAAGGGAGTTGAGTTTTTAGAGAGTTATGCAAGGGGTGTTTGGTCGCAAGGTATTCGATCGGATACCGAGGCTGGCTTAAAAACCTTGGTTGAGCGAGTGGGTTTAAATTGGCAAGACGCGCAGCCATTATTAAAAGATGAAAATTGGAGAGTATGGGCGCAAAGTAATCTGGCAGAGTTATATGGCCACGGTCTTTGGGGTGTGCCCAGTTTTAAATACGGTGATGTAAGGGTATTTGGCCAAGACCGCATTGACCGTATTGAGCAAGCAGTTGTTAATTTACTCGTTGGTTAGTCTATAACAATATTGTTCGGTAAAGTGTTTGTATTTTCACCTTGCTGTTCTTTATCTTTTAATTGGCTTTTATACTTAATCAAATGCAGTAGGTTATCATAGCGTAACGATTTGTAGAGCTTCGGCTAATAGGATCAATAATGAAATATAAGCTCATTGTTATATTGTTTATGATTGCATTCATACAAGGGTGCACGTCTAAGATGGCTTACAATAATGCCGATTGGTTGGCCCATTGGTATATTGGTGATTATTTAGATTTGTCGAGAGATCAAGATCGCCATCTTGAAGCAGAGTTGGAGTCAGTATTAACGTGGCATAAAAGAACGCAGCTGTTGCAGTATCGACAGCAATTAGTAGCGTTATCCAACGATCTTGATCATCTTCCTATATCCCAGCAAGTTTGGCTGACGCACTTTATTCAAATAACCGATCATTGGCAGCGGTTACGCCGTGAGTTGAGTATACGTGCCGCAAGCCTTGCGCCTCTGTTAGATGAACAGCAGGTAAATTATTTGTTTGCAAAACTTGCAGAAAATAATAAAGAAAAACTGGAAGATTTTAACGGAAAATCAATTGAAGAATACCGTGAAGATCGTCTCGAAAGATTACTAGAAACGCTAGAAAATTATTTAGGTTCGGTAAACAAGCATCAAAAAAGCGCTGCTATTTTGTTTGTAGAAAAAGCAAAAATAACAGAACAATATTGGTTTGATAGCAAAGTTAAGCTACAAGCAGCAATGAAAAAAACATTTGTATCCAGTTTTAAAGCCAGGCAATCCTTAACGCTAGCCGAAGATCTGTTTAGGTTAATGAATAAGCCAGATCAGTTTAAATCTGATGTTTTGTTGAATGCTTATTCGCATAACCGTGAGTTGTTATTGAGTATGCTGCAAAGCATTACCACGAGCCTAGATCAAGATCAGGTGACGTACTTTAAAGGTGAAATCAACGACCTCGTTAAGCTTATTGATGATGTAAGCGAGAAGCCTTAATTGTAGAAAATAGGTTGTGATTTTAAAATCACATTAACGTGTTAGGTTTTTTGCTATTTTCAATTAGCGCAATGCTTTGCTCAATTTAATAATGAACCGTTGGAAGCTTATGGATTTTGATGTTAGTGAATTAGACGCTCAGGATAAATATCGTTTTTTAAGTGGCGGTGTTACGCCTAGGCCGATTGCGTGGATCAGTACGCGTTCATTGGGGGGTGTTGATAATCTGGCCCCTTATTCTTTTTTTACGGTGGCAAGCTGCAACCCACCGGTTCTTTTGTACACTCAGGTCACGCAAAGAAGTCGCCTTGATAAAGATACTCTGCTCAATTTAAAAGAGACAGGTGAGTGCGTTATAAATGTGGTGAATGTTGATGTGTTAGAGAAAATGAATCAAACCAGTGCCAGCTTGAGCATAGATCAAAGTGAGTTCAGTTTTGCCAATATTGAGAGTTGTTCTAGTCACCGAGTGTCTCCACTCTCTGTTAAAGATTCGCCGGTTCGTTATGAGTGCACTTTAAGAGAGGTTATTTCAGTGAGCGATTTACCCACCGGTGGTACTGTGGTGCTGTTAGATGTTAACTCTATTTATGTGCGTGATGATCTTTATCAAGAGGGTGTTATTGATCAAGGTTTGCTTGAGTCGGTTGGTAAGATGGGAGGTGACCAGTTCAGTTTCACCTCCCAACGTTTAGAGCTAAAACGCCCTTAACGGCTACTTTTTAAGGTTCAAATGAGACCCCTTTTAAGTCGAACAATTTGCCAGAATCTTCTAACTCTAAAACACGCATCACGTTAATAAGGTGCTTGGCGGTGAAGTCGGGTGTTTGCAGTTGTTCTGCCGTTAAGCCTCTTTGAAAAGGTGCCGACAGAGCGGTGTCGGTAGTGCCTGGCTGCAGCCCAACAATGGTAATGGGCTTGCGTGAATTTTTACCCTCAATTGCTATGTTTTTAAGCAGCATGTGTAAGGCTGATTTGCTGGCGCGGTAAGAATGCCAGCCGCCTAAATTATTATCACTAATACTGCCCACTCGGGCCGATAATACGCCGATTTTAATGGGGTGTTTCTTCTCTACTTTATTAAGTAGGCGGCTGACAAATAAGGCAGGCCCAACCGCGTTGATATTGTAAGATTTTAATAAGTGCTCACGCTCTAAACTGCGATAGGTTTTTTCTGGTTTATGAGTTTCGTCGTGCAGCCAGCCGGATGCCACAAATACCCAATCGATTTTTTTGGCATCAGGTAATGCCAACATGGCCGTGTTAATGCTGTGTTCGATGCTATCGTCGTCGCTCAGGTCAACTTCAATGTCGATAATATTGCCGGTTAACGAAGGCAGGTTATTAATATCACGTGCCATTCTGATTAATTGAACGTCAGGATAGTCGGCAATGATATTTTCACAGTAGGCTTGACCAATACCACCACTGGCGGCGACAACCATTATGCATTGTGGTTTTTCAGTGGGTGGTTTGCGTGCTGTAACAATAGAGTCGGCGGCAGTCGTTCGTTTTAATATCGACTGTTTTTTATCGGGTTTTGCGTAGCTGAGGCTAGCGAGAGTGTTGGTCGAGTGGTAGGTGTCTAGGCTGCTCACCGCTACTGTGCCGGCTTTTTCGAGAGAGATAAAGCCATCATCGGCGACTACTTCATCTGGTAATTCAATGCTAACTATTTCACCAATAACAAATTCAGTGCCATTGATGTCTAAGTTGTGGTGCTCACGCAATTTCATGCCTATTTTAATGTGACTTTCTTGTACGAAAGGTGCATTAAAACCCTCTTCCCATTGTTCGGTTAAACCGACCTCGTTGAATTCTGATACTTCTTCATCGTAGCGTGCAGATGCTTGATGAGCTTGTTTATATATGTCTTTGTGAACATGATTAAGCGTGTATTCACCGGTTTTTAGGATGTTTTTTAAGGTGCCTCTTGCAGAGCTGCCTGGCCGCATAACCATCGCCAGTAAAGGAGGGTTTGCGCCTAAGTGCACAACTGACGAGACCATAGCTAAGTTGCTATGTTGTGATTCATCCGCGGTACCCACTAGATTGGCACTTTTGAATCCCGATAACGAGTTAATAAAAAATACACGTTCATGATCTTCTAATACCGCAATGTCTTTGTGTTTTAGTTTCATAGTGCCACTGATTTTGAAGTAATTATTAACAGTATTGTTATAAGTTGTACGTAAAAAATACCCTACTTGGTTTAAATAACCTTAGTCGTTGCTGACTTAGATGCAGCTTTAGATGCAGCTTTAGATGCAGCTAATTTAGGCATATGATTTTTTGTGGTGATTGTTAGGATGAAAATTTCCAAGGCGATTTAAATTGTGTCATATTATAAAAATAACTTTAAACGTTATGTGATAAGAGATTTGTTAATTAGGGAGTATGAGCGATGAAACTGATAAATTTACATACTCTAAGAAAACTATTTTTTATCATAGTGGTCATGTGTATTAGTAGCTTTTCAACCGCACAAAATTTAAGTAATGCCTCAAATTCAAAAAGTCCTCTATTAGTTAAATCAAAAGCTACACCACAAGATATCGTTGTTAGTCTTCCATATTTACCTGCTTTTTCTGAAACCGTTGATAATGGAATACTCATAGAATTAATTAAAGAAATGGATAAAGAATATGAGGGAAGATTTATCGTAAGAAAGATATTTCCCTTTAAACGATCAATGCATAATTTATTAACTGGTAAAGCTGATTTGCATATGCCGATTCTATTTGATCCCAGTGGTGATAACGAAAAGCTTGCTTATTCGCACTCAAAAGAAAGAATCTTTGAAGTGATTTTTGCTGTGTATACTAAAAATGGCATAACTTTAAATCATGATGATCTCTCTCAATACCATGTTGAAACAGACAGTGCGCATGTTGGCCTTTTTCCTTTTTTTGTTAGCCCATCGATTTCGATCGAACAAAGTTTGAAAAAATTAAATTCAGGTAGAGTCGATGCTTTTATTTTTGCCGCCAAAGAAACCGACGCAGTGCTTCAAAGGCTCGGTTTGAACAGCCAAATAAATAGAAAGTTTTATAAAAAATACGATGTAAAAATTGCATTAAGAAAAGATCGCGCAGGTGCTCAACTGGATGAAAAACTTTCTAAAATTATTCAAAAGCTTAATGAAAAAGGGACGCTAAAGCGCATTTTTTTACCTGTTGATAATTATTATAATAACTGGCAAGAAGATACGGATCTGTCTCTTATACACATCTCCGAGCCCACGAGACCGTACTAGATCTCGT
>OJEN01000393.1_pt1 | contig 14793 bp, 11 predicted proteins | sample 1593351 | NCBI WGS metagenome assembly OJEN01 (sample SAMN05416777, study PRJEB24817) | seawater metagenome | isolation source: Sea water | place: Canada:Atlantic | collected 2013-11 | reverse complement strand
ATCTACACCTCTCTATTCGTCGGCAGCGTCAGATGTGTATAAGAGACAGATTTCAAGGTTATCACCTGTCGCTTGGCAGCATATAAACTTGAATGGAGAATATGCCTTTAATAAAGACCGTAAGGAAATTGATTTAATCGGTTTACTAAATGGTATTGAGACACTTGGTAGTGTCGATTGAACAAACAAACTATGTGGTAGTAAATATAGGCTCTCCCAGAAAGTATTAATAAGGTGTACCTATCGTAGACCGTGACTGTAAAAACTTAATTGTCATAAAGAGGGCCAAATTCATCAGCTAAAAGAACCCAAGTGGTTGCAAAATTTTCGCTTATATTCATCAAGCGTTAAAGACTTCAAAGTGGCATTTATTGACGATAGCGTAACACTAACAAAGTGGCAAAAATCACCAAAAATAGTATTATGCAGAAACTACATCATTTAATGGCTATATATGTACTACGATAATCTCCTAAACCTTTGTTTTGAGGCTTTATTACATCTCTACTTCACTGTTCAGTCAAATGATGGTTACACTTCTGCTACCGCTAGAAATGCAATACTGGTTAAGTTTTTAAAACCTAAATTGAAGTTAGCCGCATATAACGACCAAAAAAAGAATATTCAGCTTATGCTACGGGTGGGACGTCAAAAAGATAAAAAATTAGAGCTAGAATTACTTGAGATAAAAAAACGTGCGTTTGATGTCTATAACGCACCCGACTTATAAGTTCCCTGACCGCCATCTACTGCCCTTAGCAATCATTCCAAGAATATTTTAATTATTAAAATTCATTAACGATCACCTCATGTCAAAAATGTGCCCTTTAATGTGCGCTTTGTTGACGTTAGCTGTCGGCTATTCTTTAGGTCAAGTGTTAGCCATTAGCTGACAATTTTGGATCGATTTTAATTACTGATTTTTTGATGGTATAGCTATCCTAACTGCACCCACTATTATGTCAGCTATCTTCAAAGAAAGCTGACATTAGCATATATACTCTAAGGCATAACGCCCCCTTAGCGAGATAGAAACTATAAATTAATGGCCTGAATGATTTAGCCACTACATATTAAATCCTAACGAGAGCCTACCTTACTTCTAAGTAAAGACATTACTTTGGCTCCTAGCTGTTTGTCTTCTTTATCTGGACAATGGAATTGGTTTTCTGCATAAACATATTCAAGATTTTTATTTCCATGGTTTGCTTGAATGCCAATTCTTGCCCAAGGGTCTTTGCCACCAACAACAGCAACATGAGGCAAGGTTAACTCTTTGACCATATCAGAAATCCGCCAGCCTTCGCTTTTTAAGATCTCAGGTTCTACCCCGAATACAGCCTTACAATCATTGATTAATTCAGCTTTAGTATATTGAAAAGGATAACCACCAAAAAACGAACCAACTTCTGAGCATTGTTGAAACTTCCACGTACGCCAGTTTAGGTTTCCTACACTTGATTGTTGATAATTGACTTCCCTTGGTTGTCTTGACGATACATAAAGCGTTCCTTCTTCCGGTACTATATTTCGTAGATTATTTAAAAACTCTTCTGTTGTTAAATAACTTAATTCATCGATGACGGGCTTAAATGACTGTCCAGTACCTCGTTGACTCAATAAGGTAATTACCGCTGAAAGTAACTCTCGGTCTTGCCAATTTCCATCATAAGGTGCTGTTGGCTGTAATTTTAAAATATGATTAGCTAAACGATCAGTTAATGGCTTACCCAAATTTTTTAATACTTGCTCACTGTATTTGGGGATTTGAAAAGTCCAATCAATCGGAGCGCTTGAAGAAAGAATTGCGTCTACATCTTTTGGGTAGCTATGTGCAAAGTTAATAGCCAACGCGCCCCCATAGCTATAACCAGCGGCTAGCCAAGGAACAGGGTATTGTGCTTTAAAATGCTCAACTACCCGATGATAATCAGCTAAGGTATCGGCAATAGTTATATAATCAGGAACCGTTTGACTTCCGTTAGTAATACTTTGCCCATACCCCCTGTGCTCAGCCCAAATAAACACCATATCACTTGGGCTTGAATATGCGCGATACAATCGTTCGACCGCTGCTCGTGTTGCGTCAGTTTCATTGCCCAAGATAAAGAACACCTGATAATTAGCGGTTAACGTTTTAGGCTTTAGTATCCAAACTTGCTGCTTAAATGTCTTTCCATTCGCTTGTTGGTGATCCATAGGTTGTTCAAACCAATGCTCTTTAATTGAAATATCTCGAGCAGCAACGGTTGTACTCATCATTAATATTGGCACAATCAATAGAACGGCTAGTTGAATTCTTTTATACATATAATACCCTCTAAAATATTTAAGTAATTAAGATACGGCCTTATTTCCTATAAGCCTTTCTGATTATTACTGGTTTTGATAAAATTTGGCCTTCCAAGAATTTAATTGCGGTAGGGCCTGTGGACTGTTGTGCAGAAATTATTTTAACGACGTCCATACCTTTTATGACTTTTGCAAACACCGGAAAGCCATTAGCATTAGGACCATCACCACCTTTGGCATTGAATTTTGGCAAGTCTTCTTGGCATATAAATATATCTGGAATAGCCGCTCCAGTTTCAAATAAATCTCGAGCAAAAGAAACCATCGCATATTGATGTTTCAGCCCTGTCTCTTTTGTTGTCTCATAGTTATGTAGCATTGAATAGCCCGTTTCCTTCATGCTTCTAATGCGGCTAGAAGCTGCATATTCATACAATACCCCGCCTTGAATTATCCCTGAATTTTCATTAGTGGATAACTTTGACGCACTAGAACGATAAAAGCTTGCACCGTTGTAGTCTCCTCTATCTATAAAACCTAAAAAGTAAGCTGACGTTTTAGGTGCAAGACTTTGATAAACCTCTAATACAATATTGCCTTGCTCTGTTTCTAATACAACTTCTATTGTGGGGGAAGAAACCTTCTCAGGTTTTGCTAGCGCAGCCATTGAAAGTACTGTCAATAAACTTACCAATATGACTTTTATACTGGAAAATATTCTCATTCGTTTCGTTCTCACTATGTAAATAATAAATTATTGAGCAGCGGCTTCTTTATTTTTTTGCTCGACAACCAGCTTACGAACATCAGCCAACAATTGTTTAGCATCGTAAACAATGCCGTCTTTTACTGTGTAGCGAATGCCATTGGTTCTTTCCATCTTATTTTTATCGGCATTAAAACGACGATGACCCGTGCCATAAAGCACTTTGAAATTGGCCAACGGATTTTCATCGACAATGACTAAATCGGCTTTTTTCCCTATCTCTATCGAGCCAATGTCAGCATCAAGACCTAATAATTGTGCACCATTAATTGTCGCCGATTGCAATACTTCTAAAGGATGAAAACCGGCTTCTTGTAATAGTTCGAGTTCCCGAACATAACTAAAACCGTAGACTGAGTAAATAAAACCTGGATCTGAGCCAGTAGTAACTCGACCACCTGCATTCTTGTAATCATTAATAAAGGCCATCCAAAGTTTAAAGTTGTTCTTCCATGCCACTTCATCAGCAGTGGTCCAGTCAAAATGATAGGAGCCATGTATTTTAGGATTAGGTTCAAACGCTCTATCGATATAAGGCATAGTATATTCGGCATACCATTCTGCGGTGCGAGAGCGTGTTACATCACGATTAGCTTCATAGATTGTAAACGTAGGATCCATCGTAAAGTCGAGACTGATTAACTCATTGATGGTAGCTTGCCACTTTTCTGAGCCTGGTGCTGCGGCTTGTCTCCACAAGTTACCGGCTTCACGAAACCGGTCTTGTTCATTATTATAATTGTATCCAGAGGGGTAATGTTGAATACGGCGATCTTCAAACATTGCCTCTGGCAAACCATACCAATGCTCCATACTGTCAAGCCCCATTCTAGCGCTGTCTAGCACGTTAGTTTGAGTTACTGAAACCTGCGAGTGATGGTAAGCCGTTTTCATCTTAAGCTTTTTAGCTTCGTCAATTACGGCTTTAATTAATTTTGGCGCTGCGCCAACAAGTTTAATGCCATCAGCACCTTTTTTCCGAACAGCTCTAACCCACTCACGAGCAGCTTCAGGAGATTTCATCGACTCAGGAAACATGGCATGCGCGATAATACGAGGGGCTGATATTTCACCATTTTCACTACGTTTTTTATGCTCTAATGTCCAATTGAGTCCCATTATGGAGCCAGCATCTCTAACCGTTGTTATGCCATGAGATAGCATAAGTTTTCCCACATACTCTGGGTCGGTTAGTGAACCACCAAAAGCGTGACTAGGCGTACCAAAATGCACATGAGCATCGATAAACCCAGGTAACACATATTTTCCTGTCGCATCGATGACTTTGGTATCTGAGTCAAAGTCCTGCTCACCAGTATGCAATGAACCCGTGCCCCCCCCTTGTAAATTAACTATACGATCGCCTTCAATAATAATCGTCATATGTTGAAGGGGAGCACCGGTACCGTTAATGACACTAGCGTTTTTAATGACCAAGCGCTTAAATGGCCCTTCGCGCTCTTTTCCACTATTGGGCGCATATTTTGCTGGAGTAATACCTAATTTCATCACCTGAGATATAATTTCTTCACCAGGCTCTGCGGTACTGGCAAATACAGAGCCGGTTAATAAGGCCAGTGATAAGCTCAGTAATTTAATATTCTTTATTAACATAGGAAAACCTTAATTTTAAAATTTTATAGTCGCGTTGACGAGAAAGCTCAAATTAGAGCGATGCTCTGCCACTTATAGCAATTATCTATTTGTTTATACTGAAAACATTAATTTCGTAGTTCCCTACGTAATACTTTACCAACCGTTGATTTTGGCAACGCTTTTAAAACAACAATCTGTTTTGGTACTTTATAAGCGGTCAAATACTCTCGGCAAAACTCAATGACAGCTGCTTGGTCAATAGATCTCTTTACGGTTATATAGGCACAAATTCTTTCACCTGTTTTATCATCGGCTTCGCCTATAACAGCTGCTTCAAGAATGTCGGGGTAATTAGTGATGACATCTTCTACTTCATTTGGATAAACATTAAACCCTGAAACTATGATCATATCTTTAAGGCGATCGACTATTTTAATGCAGCCATCGGGTAATCGAACGCCAATATCCCCAGTTTTAAAAAATCCGTCAGGAGAAATTGCTTTATCTGTTTCAGATGGCATATTCCAATAACCACTTAGCATTTGAGGCCCTCGAACAACAACTTGTCCTTCTTGACCATCAATCACTTCTTGATTATTTCCATCCCACAGTTGTACTTCAGTACCATAAGTTGGCTGCCCAACAGTGCCTAAATGCTCTTTACCTGGCTCATTAAGACAAACAACAGCAGAACTTTCAGATAATCCATACCCTTCAGTTATCGAACACCCGGTGGTATTAAACCATGTATCTGCGGTCATTGATGTCAACGTAGCTCCACCTGAAGCCGTAAATTTTAATGCCGAAAAATCCAGTGATTTAAATTTTGGGTGTTGGCATAAACCAACAAATAGAGTATTGATTCCTGAAAATCCTGTGAATTTAAACGGCGTGATAGCATCAACAAAAGTATCCAGATTTTTTGGATTAGGTATCAGGATATTCAGACTTCCTTGACTGAAAAAAGCCATCATATTCACGGTAAAAGCATAAATATGATATAGCGGTAGTGGGCAGACAACACTCTCTTTAGTTGGGATAAAGTTATCACCCAAACGCTCTAGAAGTTGATCTGAACAAGCCATAATATTACTATGACTTAAACATGCACCTTTCGAAACTCCCGTAGTGCCACCTGTATATTGTAAAATACAAGTATCATCTATGCTTGATTGTGGCCGAGACTCTAATGTCAGCTGTGAGCCATCAAGAATAACTTGGTTAAATCCTTTGTAACTGTTGTGATGAAAGGACAAGTCATCTGTCAGTAAATCATTCGCAGCTGTAACAATTACCCGTTCAATATTAGTTTTAGGTTTGATTATGTCTAAATTAGGTATTTGATCTTCAAGGGTGATAATTGCTTTAGCCCCTGAATCTGAAAATTGATGCTGCATTTCACATGCTGTATACAAAGGGTTGGTATTTACTATTACCATGCCTGCCCTTAAAACCGCATAAACCGCTATAGGGTACTGAGTAATATTAGGCAGTTGAATAATAACTCGATCGCCAGCGAACAGACCTGACTCTTGCTGTAACCAGGCAGCAAGGTCCCGAGATTTTTTATCAATATCTGAAAACGTTAAAGTTTGACCAAAACAAGAGTATGCTGGTAGTTTAGCGTATTTAGTTAAACTAACTTCAATAAAATCAGCTAAGTTTTGGGCTTGAGTTAAGTGGTTTTTATGTATCATTGTTTTGACCTAATAATTTACATAATGTTTAATTTTTAAGGATAAAAAAGACTCACTAGCAGCAAATATGTGCGTTGCTGCTAGTGAGTCTTGATATTAAAAGGAGTAGGTCACTTCAGCACCAAACGTTTGCGGCGCGTTCCATGCTTGGTTAATACCACCAAAAAATTGACGATTAGTAGAAACAAGATCATCAGAATCGAGGGCATTGCGTATCCATAATGCGGCATTCCAATTTTCAGCCTCAATCCCTATACGTGCATTCACTGATGTTCTTGATGGCAGATAGCCAAAATCTAGCGTATCATTACTCACAAAAGTCGTATACGTTTTGATATTATTTGGCGTGGTATACATATCCCCAGTATAGGAAACATTGGAATGGATAAACCAGGCAAGATCGTTACCAAATTCCTGCGTGTAATCAAGTGTCAAAACCGCTTGTATTTCTGCCGAATACGGTAAACGTTTGCCAGAGACATCGGGATCATCAACACTACCGCCCTGTTCAAATTTATCAAATTCAGCCTTCAATAAACCAGCTGAAAAGCCAAGGGTAAAGTTGTCGGTTACATCATAGGATAATTCAGTTTCTATACCACTGGTTGTGACTTCAGCTGCATTGCTGATAGCAATAATGGTTCTAGAGTCGCCAATATCTACAAACTGAGTCTGCTGATAGTCTTCAAAGTCAGTGGTAAACAACGTCACTGAATATCGGAAAGTATTGTCGTCGGTATAGCCCTTTAATCCTATTTCAAAGTTGGTAGAACTTTCTTTGTCAAACGTTAAATAGTCAAGTTGTTCTTCAGTGATAAAGTCGAGGTTGAAACCACCACTTTTACTACCCGTTGCATAACGAAAGTACGCCACTGTATTGCTGTTAACATTATAATTCACAGATAATGAGGGTAAAAAATCGCTCTCATCTAGTTCGTCCACGTAATTACTTTGAGCAAAGTTAAACATACCTGAGGTTGAACCGTTACTCGTCCAATCAACTTCCTTGGTTTCCTTGCCCCAACGAAGACCTAGACCAACTTCCCAATCCTGAGAAAAATCATAGGTAATATTAGTAAACACAGCATAACTTTCTGTATCAATCGTACCTATATGATTTACTGAGCCAGGATAGAGCGATTCATAAGGAGTTCCTTCAAATGTATCGAGGCCAAACTGAGCTAAGGTGCTAGCTAAAAAGGTTTGGTCTATTATGGGGATGACTTGACTACCAACAATACCTGAACGATCAGAAAAGCTATCTTGTTGATAATAATATAGACCAACAATATATTCTATTTTAGAGTTGGTATTCGAAGTGTACTGAAACTCTTGGGTAAACTGATCATACTCATCAACGTATGGTAATGTATAAAAGTCAATGGAGGTATTGTCTAAATCCATATTGAAATCTAATTTAGTATCACGTTGCGCCGTGATTGACTTAAACGAGCTACCGTCATCAAAATCGTAAATAGCCTCAACCGAAAGGCCGGAAACATCACGCTCTTCTTTTGCTAAAAAGTCAGTATATGTGACACGCTTTGCTTGAGCTTGTGGTTCAACCAATGTAGCGCCAATAAAGTCAGTAATTTGTTCGTTGAATAATGGCGCTTCATTTGCGGTTAAGCTATCGACACTAAAGGTGAGTTCAAGATTTTCAAATGAACTAACATATAACTGCGCACGATAATTTTTACTATTTTGATCGCTAAGGTCTCCCTCGGCGCCGGGGTAAACATTTTTAACGAAACCATCACGTGTCGTTGATCCGCCACTGACCTTTAATGCCACGTCATCATTGATAGGAACATTAATATAACCAGAGAATTCCCTTGAGTTATAGTTACCTATTCTAGCTCTTACCTTGCCTTCTAGTTCATCAGAAGGTTTTTTAGTCAAAATATTAATTGCGCCTGCAACTGTGTTTTTACCAAATAAAGACCCTTGAGGCCCGCGTAAGACTTCAATTCGCTCTATATCCATTAAATCTTGGTTTAAACCAGGTGACTGCCCTAAATAAACGCCGTCAAGATAAACCCCCACTCGTGTATCAAAAGATATATTTCTAGAGCTTGCTCCAACACCACGAATTGAAACTGCATTGTTAAATGAATTACTATCATCAATTGTTAGGTTAGGCACTAAATCTTGAATATCTCCAAGTTTTTGTGAACTTGAATTACTAATAGCCTTTTCATCGACTGACACGATAGATGTAGGTACATCAATAATCCTTTGCACTCGTTTTTGTGCTGATACCATGATCACTTCAATTTTTTTATCTTCTTGTGCAGTGGTATCATTCGAAGATTCATTTGCTATTGCAACCTGAGTAACTGAGGCTATAGCAAGTGATAGTAATGAGCGTTTTAGTTGTAGTTTTTCATGTCTCATATTGGTAATCTCCTGTTGTAATATTAAAGGGGCTTATTGCTTGCTTAATTTAAATTACGTCAATAAAAAGTGAAAAACTTGACATTTCGACACAAAAAAAGAACAATTTTTCTACATCAATTATAAAAGTAAGGTAGATTTTGAGCAAAATTTCTTCCACTGCGATGGTCAAAGCACAATTGTTGAGCGGGATATCACAGCTACTTTGTCAATCAGATATAGACCCTGAAAATTTTTATGATCTATTTGGATTAAATCCATCTATTGAAAATGAACCAAGCCAGTTAATCCCGTTCAAGATGTTTGTCGAAATACTCGAAACCTTACGACAACAAACATCATTTAATCACCCAAGTGTTAACTTAGCTAAAATACAACTCCAGCGTGCTCCAGAACCATATTTTGATTTGGTAAAAAGTGCTCCTAATATTGACGTAGCATTACAAGTCGCTAAACGTTTTCGATATATTTACGGTGAAATAACCTTTTGGCATTGGACAATAGAGAGTGAATATGTGCTCATTCAACGACAAAGTTTTACTCCTTTAGATATCCGTGACAGCGAATTTTGTTTCTATAGCCTAGCCATTGTTTGTTTGTTGGCGAAGTCAATTGTTGGAAGGCAATTGAGATTTAAACGTATTTCACTGATACAGCCCGAAGATGAAAATAAAATTGAGTTAGAAACTTTTTTTGGATGCCCTATAAGTTTTTCCCAAGATTTTGATGGATTTATATTAGATATCAACGATCTATTTAAGCCGAACAATAATTTCGACCCGAAGCGGTATGAAAAATTATTAAAAGAACTATCTGTTCACCCTATTGTTTTTCCCGAAAACCAGCAATTCTCAACGTTAGTCAAAAGCTTGATTTTACAAATGTTAAGTACCGGAAAATATACTCTAAACGTTATCGCTAATATTATGAATATACACCCAAGAACAATACAAAATAGGTTGTTAAAAGAGGGGTTTAGCTATGCTGAATTATTGAATGAAGTTCGTATGAATGGAGCAAAACGCTTATTAATACAAAAAGAAATTCCATTAACTCAAATATCTCTCATGCTTGGTTATAGTGAAGCAAGTGCTTTTTCTAGAGCTTTCAAAACAGCCTATAAATGCTCACCAAGAACTTGGCGAAATAAGTACTGTGCTGATTAATTTGGAGCTTAAGCGATGATCTAACCAAATTATTAATCAAGGTGCCCTTCAAGTATTTTAATAAATAATTTTTTCTTCTTGTTCAATTGATGTCACTAACCCTCCTTTTTATAAAAAACATCAATATTAATTGATTAAGTTTGATATCCCTAGTAGTGAGCTACCTTTAACCATAGAGATATGCTTTAGTTGGGTTCAGTGATAATCATTGACAGATAAATCAAGAATTATCATGTCCAAGTGTCAAGTTTTTATGTTTTTTATCGTGTATTTTTTTAAACAGCAGATAAATGAATACATAGGGTATTTACTCTAACGTGAGTATTTATAACAACTACTTATCGTAAGAAATAAACTTGGAAAGGTGTAAACGTGAATATAAAAAATATGGCTATGTTCCATTTAACTGTTGCTGGGCTTTAAATAAGCTGATTGTATTACAGTTTTTTGGATCGTCCATAAATCTAAACCAGCCTAGGTAATTTTCTAAGTATTTCGTGGCAACCCCATGAAATCGCTGCATCCACATTTTTAGCCTACTGTGGTACGCATTAACATTTTGAATATGAAATACCTTCTCTATCACCCTAACTCCATGTGAAATGTTAAGTCGCTTATGAGTTAACTCATTGTCTTTACTGAATTTAATATAAACTTTGAACCCATCAGTACAAAGTACACTGTCTTTTTCTAGTTTTCCCTTTAATTCTTCACTCAATTTTTTTGCTGTAACATGAGGCATTACTGCTTCATAAGTCTGTTTTCCCCGATCCCTTAATGTCACTACTGGAACCCAATCCTCACTTGAACGCCCTCGCTTGCCTGCTTTATCCCCGCGTTTTTTTGGTGGGCGTTTTAACTCTCGGCTTCCTTTTTCAGAGTAAGCAAAAAAAGTTTCATCCGCTTCTATAATTCCTTCTAATTTTGCGGCTTTTTGCTGAGAAGGTAACGTTAAAAAACGGTGTCGCCACCTAAATGATGTCTTTAAATTTATGCCACATTCATGGGCTGAACCACGTAATGGTTTACCTTGCAGCATACAATTAAAATAGTCCCCCCAGCGCTCTTTCAACCGTAGTCGTGCTAATGGAGTCTTTGTTGTTGCAACGAATGTTTTTAGACAATTTTTACAGCGATAGCGTTGAGTTTTATTAATTTTTCCATGGCGATTAATTGTGTTGCTGTAACAATGTGGGCATTCAGGATGCTCAATTAGTCGAGATTCAATTTGGCGAAGTATCGTTGCAATGGGGTCTTGTGCTTGAAGTGCAATTTCCAATTCCCTTGATTGCTTATCTGTTAACTGACCTAATTCGCTAATAATTGAATTAAATTTAGAGTTGTTCATAGATAGCGCCACCATAAATACTGTGTGTAATTACAGTGTAGCAACACTTTAAGGGAACTGCGCCAAAAATATAGTCGCTTCGATCGCAATACTTATGATGTTACAAATCAATACATATGCATGTACTGGCATACGCTTAATCGCTGATGATGGTTCAGTGATCTCTGGGCGTACAATGGAATTTAGTTCTCAACTTATACAGTTTGAACTGAAATACATCCCTCGTCACGTTAACTTTAACGGTGAGAGCAAAGCAGGGAAAAACGGACTCAAGTGGGAAAGTAAACATGCTTTTGTTTCTTATTTCGTTAATGATCAAGATTATGCAATTGAAGGTGTTAACGAAAAGGGTCTCGCTGTTGGAGGTTTCTTTTTCTACCCTTATGCTGCATCTTCTTGCATGAGGCAAGATGATAAAACCGACAAAACATTGTCTGGAAACCAATTAGTTACGTGGCTATTAAGTCAAGCGTCTAGTGTTGAAGAGTTAAAAACCTTACTTCCTGAGCTTAATGTTATCGCTAAAAAAACGGCGATTAAAGGCTGGGAAAAAGTTGTTCCTGTGATGCATTACACTGCTTACGACAAAACTGGCGCATCGGTTGTTATTGAGTACATAGGGGGCAAATTAGTCATTACTGATAACCCATTAGGCGCCGTAACAAATCAGCCACAATTTAGCTGGATGCAAGAAAACCTTAAGCAATACACCCCATTACCAATTGATCAAACCGCACCGTTCGAAAAGTCTACAATGAATAAAAGAATTGGGCTAGATCTTGGATCTTATAAAGACTTACCTGGTCGCTTAGTCAGCCAAGAGAGATTTATTCGAGCGGCTATATTTAGTCAAAATGCCTTGAAAATGAAAGATGCAGATGAAGGTACAGTTCGTGTGTTGAATATCTTGAATAATTTCGATATTCCTAACGGATATAAAAAGTCAAGCCTTGATGGTGGCGTGGAATTAGTGCAAAACGCACAATGGACATCAGTTATCGATGTAACTAATCAGCGATTTTTCTTTAGGACAGCCGAAAACCCGCAGCTTAGAATGATTTCATTAAATAAATTAATTGAATCCAAAGCTCAAGGGGTTAAAAAATTAAAATTTGACAATAATTTTAGCTTTGACGAAATTACTATCGATAAATTTTAGTATGGAACATAAACTCGAAAGTTTTAAAGGTGCTTTTTCCATCGTTTTGGCTAGCTTTTTATGGGGAACAACAGGTACTGCTGCAAGTTACTCTCCTGATATAAGCCCATTGGCAATTGGAGCATTCTCTATGGGGATGGGTGGCGTATTACTTGTTATTACTGCCCGTAAAAAATTGTCTGTAGACTATAAGCTCATGCTTGCTCAACCCAAGGTATTGCTTTTAGGTGCATTGTCTGTAGCTATTTATCCTTTAGCATTTTACACCTCGATGCGTTTATGTGGCGTTGCGATTGGTACTGTAATTTCTATAGCAACAGCGCCATTTTTTGCGGCTATTCTTGAGCGTCTAATTAGTAAAAAAAACATTTCGCTGCAATGGGTAATAAGCTTTATCATTGGAGCTATAGGTATTGTCCTATTAGCAGTAGGAAAAGATCAGAGTAGTCATGCTGCTTACAGCACATACCAGCAAAGTTTTGGGATTTTATTAGGGTGCATTTCTGGGTTAACTTATGCAAGTTATTCATGGGCGGCAAGGCGTTTAATTGAAAGAGGTGTACATTCACAGTCATCAATGTCTGGGTTGTTTGGTTGTGCTGCACTGTTGTTACTCCCTTCATTGTGGTTTACAGGTGAAAACCTATTCTCAAGCTCAACTAATATTTTAGTATCTTGCTATATGGCAATAATCCCTATGTTTGTAGGTTATCTATTATTTGGTTTTGGTTTGAAGTTTATTGATGCAAGCAAAGCAACATTAATAACGTTAATTGAACCATTGATTGCGACTGTTTTAGCTGTTTTCATTATTGGTGAAAAATTTAAAACAATTGGTTGGTTTGGTGTCGCTTTAGTATCTCTGTGCCTATTTATGCAAGCATGCAAAAGCAAACATCAACCAAAGTTAAGTTCCGAATCCTCTTAGTTATGCATCCCAATTTAATTTCTTGTTTTATATGCTGCCTTGAACGACTGTGAATTATATAGGCACACTCTAAAATTAAATATGACTAATGGCTCATAACTGATTTTTTTAACGTCCGCTAAACCGAGGATTATTAGGTTAGTTGTAGACCAGTTTAACTCGATTTTCGGTCTACGCCATAGAATTATTAATTTTATGCCAGCTTTATGATCATAAAGCTGACCCTCTTTGCAACTGATTTTTTATGTCACCAAACACAAGTTAAGTATTAAAATAGAATTTATATTTTGTTCCGCTTTCGTATCTTTGCTGACTGTTTTCAAGTCGATTTTTCATTCATAAAAACGTCCGCAATGTGGTAATTGTAATAGTGACGATTAGGTCTATTTCGCAAAAGGGACGAAAGCGAGATAGAAATCACATAGTAATTCGCTTAGTTCAAAATCCGAGAATGCAATAGAACTGCCTTTCTTGAAATGGTGTACCTAATACAACTATTTCTGATAATCATTAATAAGGAATTTTTGGTTTATTTTGGGTATACCTTAAGGAGACCATTTAAAGTCAAGTATTATAATAGTCCATTAAGTCTCTAATACTATGTATAATGGACTGCAATAATAAGACTATGTAAAATGGACTATCTCCTTAATGAGAAATTTTCGAACTTACGCATATTTAAGAGCTTCGACCAAAGAGCAGGATGCGGGACGTGCAAAAAATGCATTGTTACGATTTGCGAATGATCATGATTTGGTAATATCTGCGTTCTTTGCAGAAAACGAATCTGGAGCCACGCTTCAAAGACCTGAATTATTCAGATTACTAGAAATAGCCCAGAAAGGTGATGTAGTACTTGTCGAACAAATAGATCGGATATCTAGATTAAAAGATGATGATTGGGACTCGCTCAAGTCCATCATAAAAGCAAAAGGTTTAAGAGTAGTGTCATTAGATTTACCTACAAGTCACCAATTTGCAGTAGTAAATGATGAATTTACAGGAAGAATGTTGTCAGCTATAAATGACTTGATGCTCGACATGCTTGCAGCTATTGCTAGAAAGGACTATGAAGACCGAAGACGACGACAAAAAGAAGGTATTATTAAAGCTAGGTCCGAAGGTCGTTATCGTGGACGACCAATAGATATAGAATTACAACAAAAGGTTGAAGGCATGTTGTCGGATAAAAAATCCTATGACTATATTCAGCACATTTTAGGTTGTTCTCGTTCAACAATTTCTAAAGTTTCGAAAAAACTAAAGTTAAATAACCTTAAACCCTAAATATAACATAGCCTTTACAGGTTGTGCCTGTCATGGGGTACAGCGATTTAAGCGAAAAATATTCGGTTCATGCACAGAACCCCTAAATAAAAAATGACTAAATATCGCCCTGTCTCTTATACACATCTCCGAGCCCACGAGACCGTACTAGATCTCG
>OJEN01000387.1_pt1 | contig 14991 bp, 11 predicted proteins | sample 1593351 | NCBI WGS metagenome assembly OJEN01 (sample SAMN05416777, study PRJEB24817) | seawater metagenome | isolation source: Sea water | place: Canada:Atlantic | collected 2013-11 | reverse complement strand
TCGGCTGTACGTCGAAGCCCTGTTGGCCACCTGGCTGTCTCCCGCAGTCAGGTGGTTTTTCGTTTCAAGGGTGGAGGCTTTTAAAGTTTAAAGTCTAAAGCTGAAAGGCAGAATCAAGGGTGGCGCCAGCAACGGGCGCGTTTCAGTTTTGCACTTTAAATTTTCAATTCAGTCAGGTTCACCGCGACTTGCCAGCCGCTGCAAAGATGCCTTTAACGCGTCATCGTCTATGGCCTCGGCCACCGCTTCAATGTGCCGGGCGCTTTCCTGGGCCAAATGGGGACCTGCCGGTTTACTGGCATGGCGATTGCTTTGCATGGGTTGGCGCTTGCCGCCCACCACGATCTTGATCTGCTGACCGGGCATGGCCTGTTGCAGTTTCGGCAAGTGAAAGCGTAAAAGCTGCGCGGTGGCGCTGGTTTCCGTGATGGCCAGCCAGCGATGCTGGTCTTCCACCAAGGTGACGCGCTCACGAAGGGCAGGTGGCAGGCATTGCAAAGGATCATTCTGTTCCTGTGCAGGGGTCTTCCGGGCTTCTTTCGCCAAGGCTGACAGAGCGGGGTGACCGCTTAGCAGAGCGAGAAGGGCTTTGGGCGACGTTGTCTTGCTCATGAGTTTTACTTAGACTAGCCTGCAGATTGTAAAAAAATTATAAAGCAATAGCGTAACACTTTGATTTAAATGACTTTAAGCCGGTGCGTTACGAAATCTTATGAACATCATAGTCCTTAACAGCAAGCGCGGCCATTCGCGCACACTGCCCGTTCCTCGTCATTGGCCCTGGTTATTGGCCACGGCGTTGGTGGTGTTTCCTGCAATTATTGGCGTTAGTGCCTATCTTCTGGCCTATCGTGTGGGCGGTCAGCCTGAATTTACCCCAGTAATGACAGAACGGTTCGCTGGCCAGCTGGAACAGCAACAGCTGGTTCTTTCCGAGCTTGATCAACAGAGTCAGGAGCAGTTTCGGGCCCTGACACTTAAGTTGGCGCAGGCTCAGGCTCGGCTTGTTCGTCTGGATGCGCTGGGCGAGCGGTTGGTGGAAGTGGCCGATATCGGCGGTGACGAGTTTGATTTCAGTAGTGTTCCCGGGGTCGGTGGCCCGGAAGCCTCTGAAGAGGGCGTGGGTTACGAATTGCCGTCCTTTATGGGCGCACTGGATCAGATGACCGCGACGCTGGAGCGTCGCGAACGTCAGCTGGACATTTTGGAAGACTTGTTGGCAGATAAGCAGCTGGAGGACCAGACCTATCTGTCTGGCCGCCCACTGACCAAGGGGTGGATGTCCAGCCGCTTCGGGCGCCGTTCTGACCCGTTTTCCGGCCGTGTTGCCTGGCACAAAGGGGTGGATTTCGCGGGTAAGGAAGGCACGCCAATCGTTGCTACGGGCGCTGGCGTTGTGACCTATTCCGGTGAACGTTCCGGTTACGGAAAAATGGTGGAGATCAATCACGGTAACGGTCTGTCCACCCGCTACGGGCACGCCAAGGAGCTATTGGTTGAACCGGGGGAAATTGTTCGCACTGGTGATGTTGTGGGAAAAGTGGGCAGCTCCGGGCGTTCAACAGGGCCGCATGTGCACTATGAAGTGCTCAAAAATGGCGCCCAGATCAATCCGCAACCGTACATTTACCGTGCGCGACGGTAACTGAATGACCTTAAACGGCCCCGCAAGGGGTCGTTTTTCTTTCAGCACCCTTGATAACGGGCAATACCACCTTATCTCTTGATCCTATTGTGTTTAGAATGTCTGGCCTTGCGGGGAATTACCTTGCCGCCATGGGGCTGTTTGTCCTGACTTTATACTGAACCGGAAGTTTTATGCTGGGTACCATCGTAAAAAAAATCATCGGCACCAAGAATGATCGTGAAATCAAGCGAATGGCAAAGCTGGTCGATGCCATTAATAGCCACGCAGATGCGATGGGGCAGCTTACCGATGGCGACTTGCAGCACAAAACAATCGCTTTCCGGCAGGCGTTTAAAGACGGCAAAACCCTGGATGAATTGTTGCCCGAAGCCTTCGCGCTAGTGCGTGAAGCTTCAACCCGGGTCATGGGGATGCGCCATTTCGATGTGCAGATGATGGGCGGTATTTCGCTGCACGAAGGGCGTATTTCCGAGATGCGTACCGGTGAAGGTAAAACCCTGACCGCAACCCTGCCGGCGTATTTGAATGCGCTGTCCGGTGAGGGCGTGCATGTGGTCACGGTGAACGATTACCTGGCCGAGCGTGATGCCAACTGGATGCGCCCACTGTATGAATTTTTGGGTTTGTCTGTGGGTATCATTCTGTCTCAGCAGCCCACCGAACAGAAGCGTGCCGCCTATGCCTCGGATATTACCTACGGGACGAACAACGAATACGGTTTCGATTACCTGCGCGACAACATGGCCTTCCGCCTGGAAGACCGGGTGCAGCGTGGGCTGAATTACGCCATCGTCGATGAGGTGGATTCCATCCTCATCGATGAGGCGCGGACCCCGTTGATTATTTCCGGCCCTGCCGCTGATTCCTCCGAGCTGTACCAGGCGGTGAATCAGTTCATGCCACAGCTGGAAAAAGAAACGGAAGAGAGCGAAGGCGATTACTTCGTTGATGAGAAACAGCGGCAGGTAGAGCTGACCGAAGTTGGCCACCAGAAAATTGAAGGGCTGTTGGTCAGTAACCAGTTGCTGGAACAGGGCGAGAGCCTGTATGCAGCCCATAACCTGGCGCTGCTGCACCATGTTCATGCGGCGCTGAAAGCCCATGCCTTGTTCCATATCGATCGGGATTACATCGTACAAAACGACCAGATCGTGATCGTGGATGAGCATACCGGACGTACCATGCCGGGCCGTCGCTGGTCCGAAGGTATTCACCAGGCCATTGAGGCAAAGGAAGCGCTGAATATCCAGCAGGAAAACCAGACGCTGGCTTCTACCACCTTCCAGAACTATTTCCGCCTGTACAACAAACTGTCAGGCATGACCGGTACCGCGGACACCGAGGCACTGGAATTCCGCCAGATTTACGGCATGGATGTGGTGGTAGTGCCCACCAACAAGCCGATGGTGCGGATCGATGCCAATGATCTGGTCTACCTGAGCCTGCAGGAAAAATTCGAAGCTATCGTCAAGGAAGTGACTGAAGCGGTCGCCAAGGGCGCGCCGGTGCTGGTGGGTACGGCTACCATTGAAGCGTCGGAGTATTTGTCCAAGCGTTTGAAGCAGGACAAGATTGCCCACGAAGTGCTGAACGCCAAGTTCCACCAGCGCGAAGCCCAGATTATTGCCCAGGCCGGTCGCCCAAGAGCGGTGACCATTGCCACCAACATGGCTGGCCGGGGTACGGATATCGTGCTCGGGGGTAATCCTGAGGAACAGATCAAGCACATGGACACCCCGTCTGAAACGGAAGCGGAGAAAATCCGCGCCGAGTGGCAGGCGAACCACGATACCGTCATGGAAGCGGGCGGTTTGCACATTATCGGTACCGAGCGCCATGAATCCCGCCGTATCGATAACCAGCTGCGCGGTCGTGCGGGGCGTCAGGGTGACCCGGGTTACACCCGCTTCTTCCTGTCTATGGAAGATGACCTGATGCGTATCTTCGCCTCAGACAAGATCCGTAATTTGATGCGCTCTTTGGGTCTGGAAAACGGTGAGGCCATTGAGCACCGCTGGGTGACCCGCGCCATTGAAAACGCCCAGCGCAAAGTGGAAGGGCGTAACTTTGATATCCGTAAAAACCTGCTGGAATACGATGACGTGGCCAATGACCAACGTCAGGTAATCTACGGGCAGCGTGACCAGATTCTGGAAGCTGACGATCTGGTGAATTCAGTGAAGGGGATTCGCCGCGATGTGGTGACAGAGGTGGTCCACGATTATATGGCGCCGGGTTCGGTAGAAGATCAGTGGGATATCCCTGGCCTTGAGAAAACCCTGGACGCGGAATTCCAGTGTCATGCGCCTGTTGGCCAGTGGCTCAATGAAGACAATCAGCTGCATATCGAGGGTCTGATCGAAAAGCTGGTTGAGAGCATGGACGAGGATTACCAGCGCAAGGAAGGGGAAATCGGCACTGAGGATCTGCGCAAAATCGAGAAGCATCTGATGCTGCAGATCCTCGATCGTCACTGGAAAGAGCACCTGGCCAGCATGGATCATCTGCGTCAGGGGATTCACCTGCGCGGCTACGCCCAGAAAAACCCCAAGCAGGAATACAAGAAAGAAGCCTTTGAGCTGTTCCAGGGGCTGCTTAACCAGATTCAGCACGAACTGATCCGTGTGTTGCACAGCTTCCAGGTACGCCGCGATGACGAAGTGGAGCGCCTGGAGCAGCAGCGCGAAGAAGAAGCGCGCCTGCAAGCCGAAAAAATGAAGATGCAGGCGGTGGCCGAGCCCGGCACCGATGGTGATGCCCAGCCCCGCCAGCAAGGTGAGCAGCCCAAGACCGTGGTCCGGGATGGCCGCAAAGTTGGGCGCAACGAACCTTGCCCCTGTGGTTCCGGCAAGAAGTACAAGCAGTGTCACGGGAAGATTGAATAAAAGCAGCCTCAAGCAACAAGCTTCAAGTGGCAAGGAAAACCAAAAGCACCGGCAAAGTCGGTGCTTTCTTTGTTTAGGCTTGTCGCTTCAATTCGTAGGTCGAATTAGCCTGAAAGGCGTAATCCGACAAACAGCCTGGGAGTAGACCTACAAAGCTCCACGCTTGGCAGGGCGCTTGTTTCATAGCAAGCTTTCAATACATGGATAGCAGGAAAAGTGTGATGACACAGTCTGAGTGGTTGCCGGTTCCGGGCGTGCGGCTTGCCGCCGTCGAAGCGGGCATCAAAAAAGCCAATCGCAAGGATCTGGTAGTGCTGGAGCTGGCACAGGGGAGTCGTGTCAGTGGTGTGTTCACCCTTAATCGTTTCTGTGCTGCGCCAGTACAGGTAGCCAAGTCCCGTCTGGCTGCCACTACGCCACGCTACCTGATGATTAACACCGGTTACGCCAATGCGGGCACCGGCAAAAAAGGCCTGGAAAATTGCCTGGCCAGCTGTGAGTTGCTGGCGAAAGCGGCAGGCTGTGATGCAGATGAAATTCTGCCGTATTCCACCGGTGTGATTGGTGAGCAGTTCCCGCTGCCGCCATTTGAAACAGGGTTGCCCAAGGCGTTGGATGCATTGGATGCCCATCACTGGGGTCGAGCATCGGAAGGCATCATGACCACCGATACCTATCCCAAGCTCACTAGTCGGCGGGTGGAAATCAACGGTGTGCCGGTGACGGTGACGGGGATGTCCAAAGGCTCGGGCATGATCAAACCGAACATGGCCACCATGCTGGGTTTTATTGCCACCGACGCCCCCATCGCCAAGCCGTTGCTGGATGAGTGGGTGAAAGCGCTGGCGGATAAATCCTTTAACCGGGTGACCGTGGACGGGGATACCTCCACCAATGATGCCTGCATGTTGATCAGCACCGGTCAGGCCGCCATGGACGAAATTACCGCGCTGGATGAGAGCAGCCAGCTGCTGTATCAGGCGCTGGAAGAGGTCTTCACCGAACTGGCCCAGGCACTGGTGCGTGACGGGGAAGGGGCCACCAAGTTTGTGGAAATTACCGTCACGGGTGCTGCCAGCGAAAGCGATGCCCGCACGGTGGCTGAAACTATCGCCCATTCTCCTTTGGTGAAAACCGCCCTGTTTGCCTCTGATCCTAATTGGGGCCGTATTCTGGCTGCCATTGGCCGGGCCCCGATTGCGGCGCTGGACGTGGACAAGGTTAGCGTCTGGCTGGGTGATTTATTGCTGGTAGAAGACGGCGGCGTAGCCGACAGCTACCAGGAACCCCAGGGCTCAGCCGTGATGGCGAAACCGGAAATTACCATTCGCGCGGATCTGGCCTCCGGCGATGCACAGTGCACCGTGTGGACCTGCGACTTCAGCTATGACTACGTGAAGATCAATGCGGAGTATCGGACCTAGATTGAACGCCTGACGCAAAACGCTGTAGGCCGTAGGTCGAATTAGCCTGAAAGGCGTAATCCGACAAGCCACTAAGAACGCAAGCTGTAAGAGCTTGCTTGCAAGCGAACCGGCCCGCACGCAGCCTCTAGAAAGTCGATTTCTCCCTGTTTTGTGGGAGCGGTGGTTCCACCGCGATGCAAAGAGCCTTCACTGAGTGCGAGGATTCGCGGTCGCACCCATAGGGCATAGCAAACGACCACGCCCACAGTGACGCTTTTCCCAGCAGGCTTGCTCTTAACAGGGTATCTACAGGAGTTCGCAAAGATGCCAATGCAGGCAATCCCAACCCCCGCTATCACTGTCGTCGCTGCCATCATTCGTGGCGAAGATAGGCTCATCTGCCTGAGCAAGCGCGCGGATCACAAGCATCAGGGCGGTCTCTGGGAATTTCCCGGCGGCAAGGTGGAGCAGGGTGAAACATTGGATGCAGCGCTAGCTCGCGAGTTAGAAGAAGAGCTTGGTATGGTGGGTGCGGTTTCCGCACCGTTTATGACCATTGCGCACCAATATGATGATCTCCATGTAACCTTGCACTTCCGTGATGTGGGCGCCTGGCAAGGCGAGCCACAAGGGCGAGAAGGGCAGCCGGTGCAATGGTTTGCCCCGGAGGAACTGGCGGGCTTGTGTTTTCCAGCGGCCAACCAGCCGGTGGTGAACGCCATACGGTTGCCGGAGCAGTTGGTAATCGCGCCGGAGGCCATCACTCTCGCAGACCTGTTGTCTGGTATTGATCGGCTGGATGCAGCGCAACAGGGGTTGTACTTGCGCCAGTGGAGTGATCATGCCGAGGTGCCTGCAATCGTGGCGCACTGTCATGAGCGGGGCGTAAAGGTCTGGTTGCGTGCTACGGGTGAGCAAGCGGAGACGACAGCGACAGAGTTGGACGCTTTTGCCCTGCACTTTACGGGCAACGCCTTGAAGCAACTGAATGCGCGCCCCGCGTTCGACGGCATCATCAGTGCGGCGGTGCATGATCAGGTTGCCTGCGACAAGGCCGCAGCTCTGGGGCTGGATATGGCCCTGGTTTCACCCGTCCTGCCCACGCCAACACACCCGGACAGGCCGGCGCTGGGCTGGCCGCAGGCCGAGTTATTAATGAAAGGCGCGCCGCTCGCCTGCTACGCGCTGGGCGGAGTAACGCCAGAGGATCTGGCTAACGCTCGTGATCATGGCGCGGTGGGCGTCGCGGGTATCCGTGCTTTCTGGCCGTGATTGCCACTCTAAAAATAGGTCTTGTCACGTAGGTCGTGTTTACCCTAGGGCACAGAGAGCCGCGAAGCGGCGTAACCCGACATTCTGCAACCCTAATGGCAACAACGCGGTGCTTTATTCCACTGGTTGCGGTGAGGCTCACTAAAACTCCTCGAAGTCTCCGGGTGCATCATCGTCCCCCGGAATCGCGTGGCGTTCTGCTGCCCAGTCTCCCAGATCAATCAGTTTGCAGCGTTCGCAGCAAAACGGCCGCCAGGGATTGTTGTCCCACCGGGTGAGGCTTTTGCACTGCGGGCAGGGGTATGTCTGGGTGGCTTTTTTGGCCGGGGTTTTGTCAGTCATGATTGGGTTCGCGTATCCATCCATTTACGGGGAATTGTGTGGGCGGGAATGTTCTCATGTCCACTGCGAATCGTATATGTGGTTAGGCGTGCTGTTTTGTGTGGCAACGAAGCCTGTTGCCCGCGGCAAACGCTTCATGTCGGATTACGCCTATAGGCTAATCTGACCTACAAAATACATAGCTGTAGGAGCGTGCTTGCGCGCGAAGAGCCGTAGGTCGTGTTAGCCGCGAAGCGGCGTAACCCGACATTCATTCTGCCAATGTCAGGTAGTGCTGATGCAGCACTTGCAGCTGTTCATGGAGCGCCTCTAGAGAGCCATGATTCTCGATGACATCATCGGCCTGATCCAGCCGCGTGGTTCGCGCCAGTTGTGCTTTCATGATCGCTGCGACTTGTGCTTCCGGCACCTGATCCCGGGCCATGGTGCGCTCCACCTGCAACTCTGCCGAGGCATCAATGACCAGAATGCGATCCACCAGGGCTTTCTGCGAGGTTTCCAGTAACAGCGGGGAGACCAGAACAGTGTAGGGAGATTGGCTGGCGGCAATCTGCCGGCGCAGCTCGTCACCAATGGCGGGATGGGTGATGCCTTCCAGGGTTTTCAGTGCGTCCGGGTCAGCAAACACAATCTCGCGTAGCGCCCGGCGATCCAGTGCGCCATCGTCGGCGATCACATGCTGGCTAAAGTGCTCGGCTATCTTCAGCAAAGCGGGCTGCCCCGGTTCCACCACTACCCGGGACGCCAAATCCGCATCCACAATGGTAATCCCTTGGTGTGCCAGAAAATCCGTGGCCGCGCTTTTACCGCTACCAATTCCGCCGGTCAGGCCAACAACAAACATGGTGAGTCCTGCTTACATGCATCACGCAGCCCGCATCACGCGGTGCCTGTTGGCGTGCCTGCGTGTTGCGTGGGGCGTGTTTGCGTAATCAAAGTTTAAACATTCCCAAATACGAGCTGACGATACTATCGCCCCAGAGCAGGGCAATCCAGCCAGCTGTGGCCAGATAGGGGCCAAAGGGAATTTGAGTGCGTTTTTCACCGCTGAACAGCATCATTGCCATGGCAAAAACCAGCCCGACCACCGACGACAACAGAATAATCACCGGCAGGTATTGCCAGCCCACCCAGGCGCCCAGCGCGGCCAGCAGCTTGAAATCGCCGTAGCCCATGCCTTCTTTGCCGGTGATCAGCTTGAACAGCCAATAAATACTCCAGAGCGATAGGTAGCCGGCCATGGCACCGATGACGGCATCGCTCAGTGAAACCGGAGACACGCCCATAACCGCTGCCAGCAAGCCTGCCCACAACAGCCAGTAGTTCAGGCTGTCGGGTAGCAGCGTGGTGTCCGCATCAATCATGGCGGCAGCCAGCAATACCCAGGTAGCAAAAAGGGTAAACATCAGCCAAGGACCATACCCAAAGTGCCAGGCACATAACCCGGCAAGTACACCGCTGACGAGCTCGATAATGGGGTAGCGCTTGCTGATTGGTGTCTTGCAGCCCTTGCACTTGCCCCGCAGCGCAAGCCAGCTAAACACCGGAATATTTTCCAGCGCGCCAATGGCATGGCTGCATTTCGGGCAGCGCGAACGCGGCGTCACCAAGTTAAAAATGCCCTCATCCTTTCCGGCTGGTAGGTCCAAGATTTCACGGGCTTCCTGCTTCCAGCTCCGCTCCATCATCAGCGGCAAGCGGTGAATGACCACGTTCAAAAAGCTGCCAACCAGCAGCCCAAAAACAACACAAAGCCCAACCAGAAGGGTTGGGCTTGCTTCGAGTAGCGTCAGTATTTCAGTCAAGATATTTAGCCTACGACAGAACCCATCTGGAAGATGGGAAGGTACATGGCAATAATCAAGCCACCAATAACAACCCCCAAGACACTCATGATTAGTGGTTCCATCATGCTGGTTAATCCGTCGACAGCATTGTCGACTTCATCTTCATAGTAGATGGCAACCTTCTCCAACATCGCATCAAGTGCACCGGATTCTTCACCAATCGCTGTCATTTGTAATGCCATTGCAGGAAAAACGCCTGTGCTTCTCATCGCAAATTGTAATTGCTGTCCTGTGGAGACGTCATCTTTTACCTGCAGCACGGCGTTTCTATATACCACGTTGCCAGTTGCTCCTGCACAAGCGTCCAGAGCATCAATTAGAGGTACGCCAGCTGCGAAAGTGGTTGAGAGTGTGCGGGCATATCTGGCGATGGTGGATTTGAATGCTAAATCTCCAACGATGGGAAGTCTAAGTACCAGCCTGTCAAGGCTGTTTCTGAATGCCTCAGATCGTTTTTTTAATTGAACGAAAATAACTGAAAAAACGATAAGAAAAATCAGAATGAAAAAGAAGTTATTCTGAAGTGACTCAGATAGGGAGATAACAAATTGAGTAAATGCGGGAAGCTCTGCGCCGAAACCATGGAAGAGATCTTCGAAAACAGGGACCACTTTAAGCAGCAAAATTGCTGTTACAATTACAGCGGCAACAACAACGGTTGCTGGATATTTCATCGCTTTCTTGATCTTCTGTTTAAGAGCTTCGCTCTTCTCCTTGTAAAGAGCAACCCGGTCCAGCATGGTTTCCAGTGCGCCGGACTGTTCGCCTGCGTCAATGAGACTGCAATAGAGGTCATCAAAATAATCTGGATGCTTTGAAAGGGCGCCAGCAAAATTATTGCCGCCTTCCACATCGACTTTCAGTTGTAAGACCAGGTCTTTCATAGACTGGTTTTCCAGTCCATCGGCAACAATTTCGAAAGCCTGTACCAGCGGAACACCAGCTTTCATCATGGTGGCCATCTGGCGAGTAAAAATAGCGATATCCAGGGGCTTGATTTTTTTCTTGCCGCCCAAGCTGATTTCTCGCTTTTTTACCACCTTTTTGGCATTAATACCCTGTTTACGTAGCTCAGCGCGCACCAAGGCTGCGCCTTTGCCAGAGGTTTCCCCTTTAACCTTCTTGCCCTGACGGTCCAGGCCTTCATAGGTGAAGGTGGCTGATTTTTGTTGTGCTGCTTTAGTTGCCATAATTAATGTCCGCTGGTGACACGGTTAACTTCTTCCAGGCTGGTTACACCTTGCATGACTTTTACCAGACCCGAGCGATGTAGATCATTGAAACCCTCTTTGCGGCACTGATCACCGATCTGAATGGAGTTGCCCTCTTCCATAATAATACGGGCAATGCCATCCGTTATCTTGACCACCTCATAGATCCCCACACGACCTTTATAACCGTTATTGCATTTGTCGCACCCTTCAGGTCCGTAGACAGTAAAATCGGAAGTGACATCTTCTTCCGTGAATCCCATCTCAAGTAAGGATTGTTTTGGGATGTCAACAGCGGTTTTGCAGTGTTCGCAAAGTCGCCGAGCCAGTCGCTGAGCGATAATAAGTACCACGGAGGTGGCAATATTAAAGGAGGGGACGCCCATATTGCGGAGGCGAGTAAGAGTTTCCGGGGCGCTGTTGGTATGAAGGGTCGAAAGTACCAGGTGCCCGGTCTGAGCTGCCTTGATGGCAATATTGGCAGTTTCCAAGTCGCGGATTTCGCCTACCAGGATGACGTCAGGATCCTGGCGCAGAAAAGCTCTCAGTGCAGCGGCAAAGTCCATCCCCTGTTTTGGGTTAACGTTTACCTGGTTGATGCCTTCCAGATTGATTTCCACCGGGTCTTCGGCGGTAGAAATATTGCGCTCTGGAGTATTGAGAATGTTAACCCCGGTATACAAAGAAACGGTTTTCCCGGAGCCAGTAGGGCCAGTTACCAGAATCATACCTTGAGGCTTTTGCAAGGCATCCATATAGAGCTGCTTCTGGTTTTCCTCATAGCCCAGGGCATCAATGCCCATCTTGGCGGACTCGGGGTCAAGTATCCGCAGTACGATCTTTTCCCCAAATAGAGTCGGACAGGTATTGACACGAAAATCGATGGCTCTGGTCTTGGAAATCTTCAGTTTGATACGCCCATCCTGGGGTACCCGTCGTTCCGAGATATCAAGTCTGGACATCACCTTCAGGCGAGCGGAAAGTTTGCTGGCAATGTTGACGGGAGGTTTTGAAACGGTTTTCAGGATGCCGTCCTGACGGAAACGTACCCGGTAGGTTTTCTCGTAGGGCTCGAAATGCAGGTCCGAAGCGCCTCCCTTGATAGCATCTAATAGAAGCTTGTTGACGAAACGAACAATGGGAGCGTCATCCGAGCCGGATTTGGTTTCGTCGCTGGTGTTCTCCTCTGTCGCGCTTACATCAAGATCATCCAGGCCATCATCCAGGTCGTCAAGAGCGCTGCCTTCCGCCTCGGACTCCAGATTATCGATCCAGTAGGTGAGCTTGTCCTCCTCAACAATAATGGTTTCCACATTGAGGCCGGTGTTGAAGCGGATCTCTTCTAGAGCAGGGAGGTTGGTTGGGTCAGCAACAGCAACAAATAAACGGCTACCGCGGCGAAATAGTGGCAGCACATGATGTTTAGTGATCAGCTTGGGATCAACAAGATCCTTTATGAGACTTTCCCGGTGGAAAGCGCTCAAGTCCAAAATTGGGTCCCCAAACTCCTCGGCAACCGCCCCGGCTACCTCTTTGGCAGAGAGTTTGCCTGAGGCAACGAGTTGGTGGACCAGGCTTGCCCGCTCTTCCCTTGCTTGTTTCTGTGCCTGTTGTATGTCCTCGGGAGTAAGTAGCTCCTGCCGGATCAGGCGTTGCGGTAAGCCGCTGAATGAATGGGTCTGGCTAGTCATGGCAACCTGCTTGTTTATGCTTAGTATGGTCGGTATGCCCAACACTTTCTTCGTAACATACCGGTTGTGATCGCTGCAGGGAAGACCGGATGTCGCAAAATCAGTGCCTTGCCGTAGTTTTCTAAGGTATTTCCCCTGACTGTTTGCGCTATGCCCATAGAGTGATTCGGGGGGGGCATGGTTTGACTAAGTGTGACACTAGTGCGGCGGGAGTGACATATAGCGTCAATTGCTGACGTTCAGGGTAACCCCTGAGGTTTAGGCCTAATATGATGCTTTCAACACCAGCCTAGGTCTTGACGCCAGAGGATGTGCCTTCTTCTAATGATTTCGCCGCATTGCCGCAAAGTTGGCCTACTCTGTGCATTATGACAACGCAGAGGCTCGCCAGGGGTGGGCTCACAACAAAATTTGCCAATTTAGTTGGAGAGAACGACATGAGAAAGCAAATGCAACAGGGTTTCACCCTTATCGAACTGATGATCGTAGTAGCTATCATCGGTATTCTGGCTGCTGTAGCCATCCCGCAGTATCAGAACTACATCGCCAAGTCCCAGGTGACTCGTGTGATGCAGGAAGCTGGTGCAATGAAGACTGCCGTTGAAGCTTGTATCAACGATGGCCGACTGACTGTTGGTGCTGGTGCTGGTCAGTGTGATCCTGGTGCTACTGGCTCTAACCTGCTGACTGGTGGTTCTCAAACTGGTGCTACTCTGCCGGCAAATACCGGTGTTCCTCAGGTGCCAGGTACACTCTCTGCGACCAGCATTATTACAGCAAAATTTGGCAATAACGCAGCTGCAGTTCTGCAGGATGCCTCTGCTATTCTGACTTGGGAGCGCAGTGCAGACGGCTCTTGGGAGTGTAAAACCAATGCTCCTGTAAACCTGCGTCCTACCGGTTGTACCGTAACCCCGTAAGAAACTAGTGTAGAAGTAGAAAGATTTACTTCTTCACTAAACGCCCGATACATTGTATCGGGCGTTTTTCGTTGTGGAGTGCGAGCTGTAGTTTTGTTCGCGGGTTCTTGTCGTATTTGCAACGGGAGCAACAACCAACAACAGCACAACCAACAACTACAACCAACAACAGCAACAACAGGACACGCAGAGTTTGGGAGATTTCTCACACAAGGATTGGGGATTCTCTGATGCATTACTGATCGTGTGGTCAGTATTGTTAGGGGATGGAGAGGCAAGGAGGCTTACCCATGACCCAGGCTCGTTCTACCCAAATTTCACTGGATTCAACCCCTTACTATCACTGTATCTGCCGCTGTGTGCGGCGGGCTTTTCTGTGTGGCAAAGACCATTACTCCGGTCAGGATTACGAGCATCGTCGTCAGTGGGTGGTGGAGCGCCTGGCGGTGTTGGTTGATGCTTTTGCGGTTGATCTCTGCGCCTATGCGGTGATGTCTAACCACTATCATCTCGTTGTGCGGATTAACCAGAAGAAGGCGAATAGCTGGTCTGATGAGGAAGTGGCTGGACGCTGGATGCGGTTATTCAGTGGTCCTTTGATCGTCAAGCGCTGGCTGCGGGCTGAAACGACAGCGGGCGAGTCATTGAAAGCCCTGGAAATCATTGCCAGCTGGCGAGAGCGGTTATTTGATCTTGGCTGGTTTATGAAATGCCTGAACGAATACCTTGCGAGAAAAGCCAACGAAGAAGATTGCTGCAAGGGCCGTTTCTGGGAGAGCCGCTATAAGTGCCAGGCTCTGCTGGACGAGCAGGCGTTGCTGCGCTGCATGGCCTATGTAGACCTTAACCCGGTGCGAGCTGATATGGCGCAAACGCCAGAAGCGTCGGACTACACGTCGGTGCAGCAACGAGCGGAAGTGGTCTCGGCGGCGAAGGCGCGTCAAGAACCGCAGCCTGAACGTCCACGGCTCCTGCCGCTGGTGGATTCTGATGCGGTGGCGAGTGACGATGATGAGGCTCTGTGTGGGGTTAGGCTGATGGATTACCTTGAGCTAGTGGATAGTTCCGGTAGAGCCTTGCGTGAGGGCAAGCGCGGAGCCATTTCGTGGCAAGCGGCGGGTGTGCTTGAGAGATTAGGGGTAGACCAGACTACATGGTTGTCACAGATGACGCCGGGGTGGCAGCGTCAACCTGTGGCGCTGGGAAGTTGGCTCAGGTTGCAAGAGTATGCGGTGGCGACTGGGCGTCGCTGGGTGGCTGGGCAGCGTCTTGCGGCAGCCTTCGGCAGCTGATTTACGCAATCAATGTTTGTGTTGGTTGTGAGCTTATGCGCTGAAAGCTTGTGTCGTGTGGCAAGGAATTATGGCATCAGTCCTGCAGACGAAGCGATAAATCGGTTGCCACTACATGCTTTGTTAGTGCCCCAGACGACAGGAACCATTCACGGTTGGCTGGTAGGTTTGCGGCATTTTCAACGGTCAGGTTGCCTGACACTTCCAGTGCGGAAGCAATGTTCATCTCGGCGGCGGCTGCCAGCATGTCGGCACTGAAGTTATCCAGCATGATTTGGTCTGGCTTCAGCGCCGCAGCTTCCTGCAGCTCCTCCAGCGTTTCCACCTCCACAATAATCTTCTTATCCGGTGCCAGCGCCCGCGCCCGCTCAATGGCGGCGGTAATCCCGCCACAGGCGGTGACGTGGTTTTCCTTGATCAGGAAGGCGTCGTAGAGGCCGATGCGGTGGTTTTGGCAGCCGCCGCAGAGCACGGCGT
>OJEN01000386.1_pt1 | contig 14992 bp, 15 predicted proteins | sample 1593351 | NCBI WGS metagenome assembly OJEN01 (sample SAMN05416777, study PRJEB24817) | seawater metagenome | isolation source: Sea water | place: Canada:Atlantic | collected 2013-11 | reverse complement strand
GAGATCTAGTACGGTCTCGTGGGCTCGGAGATGTGTATAAGAGACAGCCTATTACGGTGCCGAAAAAGTGATGCCGCATTATAATGTGATGGGCGTCGCCAAGGCCGCTCTGGAAGCATCGGTCAAATATCTGGCCGAGGATCTGGGCAAGGACGGCATCCGCGTTAACGCGATCAGCGCCGGCCCGATCAAGACATTGGCCGCATCCGGCATCGGCGACTTCCGCTATATCATGAAGTGGAACGAGTATAACTCGCCCCTGCGCCGCAACGTGACCATCGACGATGTGGGTAAATCCGCGCTGTTCCTGCTTAGCGATCTTGGCTCGGGCACGACGGGCGAGAACCTGCATGTGGATGCGGGCTATCACGTGGTGGGCATGAAAGCCGTCGACGCCCCAGACATGGCAAAGGAATAACGACATGAGCAAGGATGCCTCGCGCCTGCCCCATGAAAAAGGGTTTCACATCAGCTGGGACCAGATCCACCGTGACAGCCGTGCGCTGGCGTGGCGTCTGGACGGCATGGGCCCCGATGACGGCGGCTGGCGTGCTGTGGTTGCGATCACCCGTGGCGGTATGGCCCCCGCGATGATCGCCGCCCGCGAGCTGGATATCCGCACCGTCGACACGATTTCGATCAAGTCCTATGACCATCAGGATCAATCGGACGCGGTCGTGCTCAAGGCCCCCGATGCAGAACTGATGGGCGACGGCACCGGTATCCTGATCATCGACGATCTGGTAGACTCCGGTAAGACCCTTGAAGTCGTGCGCCAGCTTTACCCCAATGCGCATCTGGCCACCGTCTATGCCAAGCCCAAGGGCCGCCCGCAGGTGGATACCTTCATTACCGAAGTCAGCCAGGATACGTGGATTTTCTTCCCCTGGGATATGGCGCTGCAATATGTAGAGCCCTACCGCGGCAAAGACTAAGCGGCACCCCCGCAGATACCTGCCTTCGGCGAGGATTTAGGACCATTTGGAAGCAGCGGCCGCGCGCCGTGTCAGACTTTGCGCTGGTCCGCTCGCCGAAGGGCCCCCTCCCTCGCCCAGACAGGAGCATTGACCATGACCCCGCGTACCGCCGCGACTTTCTCTCCTCCGGTGATGGAGGCGCGCCGCTGGTTGACGGGCGTCCATTTTGACGCCGACCGCCCCCTGATCAACGTGAGCCAAGCCGCCCCTGTCGATCCGCCACCGCAGGCCATGCGGCAGGCCATGGCTGATGTCGCGCTGAACAACGATGATGCGCATCTTTACGGGCCGGTGCTGGGTCTGCCCGAGTTGCGCGACGAGCTGGCCGCGCAGGTCAGCGCCCATTACGCCGGCGCGGTAGAGCCCGCGCAAGCGGCGATTACATCGGGCTGCAATCAGGCCTTTGCCGCTGCGATTGCCACGCTCTGTGCCGAGGGGGACGAGGTGATCCTGCCGGTGCCGTGGTACTTTAACCACAAGATGTGGCTGGACATGTCGGGTGTCGCCGCCGTGCCGCTGCCGGTGGGCGATACGCTCTTGCCCGACCCGGAACAGGCCGCCGCCCTGATCACCGACCGCACCCGTGCCATCGCCTTGGTCACGCCCAACAACCCCGGCGGCGTTGAATACCCCGAAGAGCTGGTGCAGGCGTTTTTCGATCTGGCCCGTGCGCGCGGTATCGCCCTGATCCTGGACGAGACCTATCGCGACTTTGACAGTCGTTCCGGTCCGCCGCACCGTCTGTTTCAGGACCCCGACTGGCACGATACGTTGATCCATTTATATTCTTTTTCAAAGGCCTACCGTCTGACTGGTCACCGAGTGGGCGCGATTGTCGCCACCCAGACGCGTCTCGCCGAGGTTGAGAAGTTCCTGGATACCGTTGCCATTTGCCCCGGCCAGATCGGTCAGCATGCCGCCCTTTGGGGGATGCAGAACCTTGACACATGGCTGGCCGGCGAGCGGCGCGAGATCCTGGCGCGGCGACAGGCGATTGCCGACAGCATGCACCGTTTGGACGCGAAAGGCTGGAAGCTTTTGGGGCTTGGCGGCTATTTCGCCTATCTCTCGCATCCCTTTGACGAAAGCTCTGCCACATTGGCCCCGCGGCTGGTGCGCGAGGCGGCCGTGCTGACCCTGCCCGGCACCATGTTTCATCCGGAAGAGGATATCACCGGCGGGCGGCATCTGCGCATCGCTTTTGCCAATCTGGATGTCGCAGGCATCGAGGTGCTGTTTGACCGTCTGACACAGGTCTAACGCGGCTCTTGCCCCCCTGCCGCGCACCGCATAGACAGGGCAAAACGTGCGTTTAAGGGATGACACCATGAAAGCCAAAGGCAACAGCTTTACGAAAACCGCAGTATGGGGGCTGATGGGTCTTTTGATCCTGGGTCTGGGCGGTTTTGGCGCGGTCAATCTGAACGGCAGCGCACGCACCGTCGGCGAAGTGGGCGACAAGTCAATCTCGGTTGACGATTACGCCCGCGAGCTGCAGCAGCAGATCCGCGCCATCGAAAGCCAGTCCGGCGAACAGCTTAGCTTTCAAGAGGCCCAAGCCATTGGGCTGGACCGTGCCGTGCTGCAACGTCTGGTCCGTTTGCGCGCGCTCGACAATGAGGCCGACGAGATGGGCCTGTCCATCGGCGACGCAAACCTGCGCGAACGCGTTGTGGAAATCCCGTCGTTCCAAGGCGTTGACGGGAATTTCGACCGCGAGGGCTATCGCTTTGCGCTCCAGCAGGCCGGTCTGAACGAGAATGAATTCGAACAATCGCTGCGCGAGGAAGCGGGCCGCACCCTATTGCAGGAAGCGATCACCGGCGGTGTTGCGATGCCCGACGCCTATGCAGACACGCTTGTATCCTATGTGGGCGAGCAGCGCAGCTTTACCTGGGCCAAACTGACGCAAGATGATCTGGATGCGCCCCTGCCCGACGCAACCGATGCGCAGTTGCAGGCCTATTACGACGAGAACGCCGATCAGTTCATTCTGCCCGCCAGCAAGACCATCAGCTATATCACCATGGGCCCGCAGGATCTGCTGGACGAGGTAGAGCTGACCGACGAAGAGCTACAGGCCGCCTATGATGACCGCGCGGATGAATACATCCAGCCTGAACGCCGCTTGGTCGAACGTCTGGTCTTCCGCGATCAGGAGGCAGCCGATCAGGCCGCCGCCGCGCTCGAGGTTGATGGCAACACATTTGAGGGGCTGGTCGCGGACCGCGGGCTTTCCCTGTCGGATGTGGATCTTGGCGATCTGAGCCAGCAACAGTTGGGTGCCGCAGGGGACGACGTATTTGCTGCCGAAGTGGGTGATATTGTCGGCCCGCTGCCCAGTAATCTCGGGCCTGCATTGTTCCGTGTGAACGGTGTGCTGCCGTCGCTGAACACCACCTTCGAAGAAGCCCGCCCGACGCTGGTGCAAGACCTTGCCGCGGACCGCGCGGCCCGTCTGGTAGAGGTCCGCGCCCAGGATCTGGACGACCAATTGGCCGGTGGGGCCACGCTGGAACAGATCGCCGAGGAAAGCAAAATGACCCTCAGCACCATCGAGTGGACGCAGGACAGCAGCGAAAGCATCGCCGCCTATGCCGGTTTCCGCGAGGCCGCGACACGTCTGACCGAAGGCGACTTCCCCCAGATCCAACAGCTGGATGACGGTAGCGTTTTTGCCATGCGTCTTGATGGCACCAAAGAGGAACGCCCCAACCCGTTTGACGCCGCCCGTGCAGACGTGTCCGAGGCGTGGCAGAACGAACAATTGATCACCGCCCTGCGTGCCAAGGCCGAGACCCTGCAAGCCGAACTTGCGGATGGCGCTGATTTTGCCGAACTGGGGCTGGAGCCCAAGACCGGGACCGACCAGACCCGCGACGCCGTGGTCAGCGCCGCACCGCAGGGGTTCATCGCCGCTGTGTTTGACGCAGCCCCCGGCGAAGTCGAACTGCTGGAAGGTGCCGATGAGGTCGCGCTTGTCCGTCTTGATAGCATCAAGGACGCGGGCGAGAATGACCGGATGACGCAGGTCAAATCCCAGATCGCTACCCAGCTGGATGACCAGCTGTCGCAAGCGCTTTTCGCCGCTTTCTCTGACGACGTGATCCGCCGCACGGCACCGCGTGTCGATCAGCAGGCGATCAACGCCGTCCACGTGAACTTCCCCTAAGTTAGGTCTCCCATGTCGTTGACACCCGATTATGACAGCTTTGCCGCAGGCTATGCGGCGGGCAAGAACCAGATCGTTTACACCCGTCTGGCTGCCGATCTGGACACGCCTGTTTCGCTGATGCTCAAGCTCACCGGTGCGGCACAGAACGCCTTTGTCCTGGAATCCGTGACCGGCGGTGAGGTCCGCGGGCGCTATTCGATTATCGGGATGAAGCCCGATCTGATCTGGCGCTGTCAGGGCACCACGTCGGCCATCAACCGTTCGGCACGCTATGACGTGGATGCCTTCGACGATGTCGCAGGGGATCCGCTGGATACTTTGCGTGCGGTGATCGCGGAGTCGAAGATCGACCTGCCTGATGACCTGCCGCAAGCCGCCGCCGGGCTGTTCGGATATCTGGGGTATGATATGATCCGGCTGGTGGAACATCTGCCGAATGTGAACCCCGATCCCATGGGGCTGCCCGATGCGATGATGGTGCGTCCCTCGGTGATTGCCGTGCTCGACGGGGTCAAGGGCGAGGTCACGATCGTATCGCCAGCTTGGGTGTCTGACGGGCAATCGGCCAAGGCCGCTTATGCCCAAGCCGCCGAACGCGTGATGGATGCGGTGCGTGATCTGGAGCGGTCGATGCCCGGCGCCAGCCGTGATCTGGGCGACGCCCACGAAGAATCCGCCCCCGTCAGCAATTTCACCCGCGAAGGCTATAAATCCGCCGTTGAAAAAGCGCGCGAATACATCGTGGCGGGCGACATCTTTCAGGTGGTGCCGTCGCAACGGTGGGCGCAGGGCTTCTCGCAGCCGCCCTTTGCGCTGTATCGCAGTTTGCGCCGGACCAACCCGTCGCCCTTCATGTTCTATTTCAATTTCGGTGATTTCCACGTCGTCGGGGCCTCGCCCGAGATCCTCGTGCGCGTCTTCGGCAACGAGATCACGATCCGCCCCGTGGCAGGCACCCGTCGTCGCGGGGCCACGCCGGAAGAAGATCGCGCACTGGAGGCTGATCTGCTGGCCGATCAGAAAGAGCTGGCTGAGCATCTGATGCTGCTTGACCTGGGCCGCAATGACGTGGGCCGGGTCGCCAAGATCGGCACCGTGCGCCCGACCGAGGAATTCATCGTCGAACGCTACAGCCACGTGATGCATATCGTGTCCAATGTCGTGGGCGAGCTGCGCGAAGACCGCGATGCGCTGGATGCCTTCTTTGCGGGGATGCCCGCGGGCACAGTGTCAGGCGCACCCAAGGTCCGCGCGATGGAGATTATCGACGAGCTGGAGCCCGAGAAACGCGGGCTCTACGGCGGCGGTGTAGGCTACTTTAGCGCGGGCGGCGACATGGACATGTGCATCGCCCTGCGCACGGCCGTTATCAAGGACAAGACCCTGTATATTCAGGCCGGCGGCGGCGTCGTCTATGACAGCGACGCAGAGGCGGAGTATATGGAGACGGTGCATAAATCCGACGCGATCCGCCGTGCGGCGGCCGATGCAGCACGCTTCGCAGGTCAAGGGAACAGCTGAGGATGCCGACCCAAGCCCCGTTCGAGATTTCGGGTCAACACGTGGCACCCGGCTCTCGGGCACAGATCGACTTGCCGATCTCGATCCTGCCGGACCACACGCCTGTCGGGCTCTCGCTTGAAGTGATCCACGGCAAGCGCCCCGGCCCCACCATGTTTGTCAGCGCCGCTGTTCACGGGGACGAGCTGATCGGGGTCGAGATCGTGCGCCGTCTGCTGCGCGCACCGCAGTTGAAATCCCTGCGGGGAACACTGCTGGTGATCCCGGTGGTGAACTCTTTCGGGTTTCTGAACCGGTCACGCTACCTGCCGGACCGGCGCGATCTGAACCGCTGTTTTCCGGGGCACCCGTCTGGGTCTTTGGGGTCACGGCTGGCCCATATCTTTTTGAACGACGTGGTGCTGCGCTGTGATTTCGGAATCGATCTGCATTCAGCCGCGATCCACCGGACCAACTTGCCGCAGGTGCGTATCTCTCCATCAGATGCGGTGACGCGGCGCATGGCCGCCAGCTTTGCCGCACCGGTGGTGCTGACCTCGCCCCTGCGTGACGGATCGCTGCGCGCGGTCGCCGCCGCCAAGGGCACGCCGGTGCTGCTGTATGAAGCCGGCGAAGGGCTGCGTTTTGACGAGATGGCCGTGCGCGCGGGCGTTGCGGGTATCTTGCGGGTCATGCATGCCGAAGACATGCTGCCGGCCAAGGGCATCGCCCCTTCGCGTCGGCAATCCCATGTCTGTTCCAGCTCTACCTGGCTGCGCGCGCCCGTGGGTGGGCTGCTGCGTACCTTTAGGGCCGAGGGGGAGACCGTGAAACAGGGCGACGCGCTGGCGACAGTCTCTGACCCGTTCGGCAAGACCGAAGAGGATATTATCGCCCCCCATGACGGTATCCTGATCGGCCGCGCGATCCTGCCCGTGGTGAACGAGGGCGACGCGGTCTTCCACTTGGCAAAGCTGCTGCCCAAGGCGGTGGCAGACACGGTCGAGGATATGATCACGCAGCTCGAAAGCGACCCGCTGTTCGACGAAGACGAGATTATCTAGACAGATCACACTCAGGCACGTCGAAGCCCGCGCAACGCGCAGGTTTCGATGGCTTTACCGGTAGATCATTCAGGCGTGGCGTTTTTCAGCACGGCTGAAACAGGGGCAAGTGCAACTTGGCTGGCACGGTCCTGCAACCCCCAGACCAACAGCGCCGAGATCGTCTCGGGCCGCATCCGCCCCATCATGATCACCGACCCTTCGATCCCCGCCTTGAACGCGGCCTGATCAAGGAACCGTCGGATCACGGTGGGCGTCTGCCCCTTGCTGTCAAAGTCGCGGAACACAGGCGCAGCGGGCACGCCCTCTTTCACCGCAAGCTTGGGCATCGTGTTCAGCCCCTTGTCCTGGGTCACAAGGCCATAGCCCCCTTGCCCAAGGATCGCAGTCACCTGATCTGCTGTCGCGCGGTCGGGTTGCAGCCCGGCACCCTGCCCTTCAAGCACGCCGATCACTTCGGGCATGCGCGAGAAGGCGACCGCCAGCGTGGTCTCTGCATCGCTTGGCTGCGCACCCTGAGGCAGATCGACCATCGCCAACACCTCGAACCCTTCGTTGCGGTAGGTCTGCATGCGCTCTGCCGCGTCGGGCAGGCTGACGTCGACGGCAAAGCTCAGCGGATAGGGGAAGCTGCGCAGTGCGGCGATACCGACCTCGCCCCCTTGCAGGTCACTCCCCACGTCCATCAACAGGACGCTCATCAGCGGTTTGTCATCAGGATTCGCGAAGGGCTGGCCATAACGGGTGATGGCGGGGCTTTGTGCGGTGGCTTGCGCCTCGGGGGCGGCCTGTTCGCCCGATTGGGCGGTCGGCAGGCGGTTGATCGTCACGCCCGTATCCCGTTCAGAGGTGATCGCCGCAGGGGTGCCGATTGTGGGCCGCCCGTCTGTGCGTTGCTCGGGCGCGCCAAAGACAACATCGGCAGGGGCTTCTTCGGGTTGCGCGTCGGGCGCGCTTGGCGCGGTGGCAACATCGGTGTCCGGCGTGGGCGACACGGGGGTGTCGACGCTTTCGTCGGCGGTGACGGGCGGTGCTGTCCGGGTCTCGATGCCAAGCGCATCCGGCTCGGTCGGTTCCATTGGCGCAAGCGCCATCGGATTGGGCAAGACAGGATCATCAAGCGTGATCTTCGGTGCAGCCGCATCGGGCACGGTCACGGGGGCTGTCGCGTCGATATCCTGCGCGATCTGCGGCGCGGGTTGCGGCGTTGGGGCGACCTCTGGCTCGGGCTGTGGTTCAGGCTCTACCGTCTCAGACTCTACGGTCTCAGGCGCTGCCGCGACGTCCGGGGCGTCCTCTGAAGGTGCATCTTGCACAGCCTCTTGCGTGACCGGTGCTTCTACTTCTGGTGCGACCTCGGCTCGCGGCACAGTCTCGGGCTCTGGTTCAACGGTCGGCTCCTCGACGACGGGCTCTTCGACAACAGGCTCCGGCTCTGGCGTGATCACATCCTCGTTAGTGTCTTCAGCCGCCGTCAGGGGCGTTTCATCAGCAGCTACCACCGGGGGTTCCGCCATTTCGGGCGCGTTGGACGCGTGCTCTTCGTCAGGCGCGTCACTTGGCGCAGGCGTGTCTTGCAAGGGCGCGGGCCCCATAGGTACCATGAAGGACGCGACACCGGCGACGCCGACACTGAATACCGCACCAATGAGGATGCCGCCAATAAACCCGCGTGACATAGATGATCGCTCCTGTTTTTGTTCCGGTTCGCGCGGCTCTCCGGCCTGCTGCCCTTGACGATAGGTCTTAACCCTGAACATGTATCAGCGGACATTATACCGTGGTTTTGCGCGGTTCCTCTAGCCCTAAACCCTGCCCCAATACAAAGAATTGCCGCATGCTGCTCTTGATAGATAACTACGATAGCTTCACCTACAACCTCGTACACTATCTGGGTGACCTCGGGGCCGAAGTCGAAATCCGCCGCAACGACCAGATCGACGTGCAGGCCGCGATGGCGATGAACCCCGCGGGGATCATCCTGTCGCCCGGCCCCTGCGACCCGGATCAAGCGGGCATTTGCCTTGCGCTGACCGCAGCCGCCGCCGAAACAAGCACGCCGCTTTTGGGTGTGTGCCTTGGCCATCAGACGCTGGGTCAGGCGTTCGGCGGCAAGGTCGTGCGCGCGGGCGAGATCGTGCACGGCAAGATGGGCATGATGCACCACAAGGGTCAAGGCGTCTTTGCGGGGCTGCCATCGCCCTTTGCCGCGACACGCTATCATTCGCTGATCGTTGACCGCGCCACCCTGCCCGACTGCCTTGAGATCACGGCAGAGCTTGAGGACGGCACGATCATGGGCCTGCAGCACCGCGACCTGCCGCTGCATGGCGTTCAGTTCCACCCGGAATCGATCCGTTCGGATCACGGTCACCAGATGCTGCAAAACTTCCTGAACAACGTAAAGGTGCCCGCATGAGCGATGCTCTGAAACCTCTGATCGATGCGGCCGCCAATGGCCCGCTGACCCGGGATCAGGCCGAGACCGCGTTCCAGATCCTGTTCGAGGGCGAAGCGACCCCCAGCCAGATCGGTGGATTTCTGATGGCTCTGCGCACCCGTGGCGAGACGGTGGATGAATATGCCGCCGCTGCTCATGTCATGCGCGCCAAATGCAATCCTGTCACCGCCCCTGATGGAGCGATGGACATCGTGGGCACCGGCGGCGATGGCAAGGGCACGCTGAATATCTCGACCGCGACGGCCTTTGTCGTTGCCGGCGCGGGCGTCGTGGTGGCGAAACATGGCAACCGCAACCTGTCGTCCAAATCCGGCGCGGCGGATGCGCTGACGCAGATGGGGCTCAAGGTGATGGTCGGGCCCAAGGTGGTCGAGGCCGCGCTGCGCGATGCGGGCATCGGCTTTATGATGGCCCCGATGCACCATCCCGCGATTGCCCATGTCATGCCCACACGGTCCGAACTGGGCACACGCACGATCTTCAATATCCTCGGCCCGCTGACCAACCCTGCGGGCGTCAAACGGCAGCTGACCGGGGCCTATCGCCGCGATCTGATCCGCCCGATGGCCGAAACACTTGGCGCGCTTGGCTCTGAAAAAGCTTGGCTTGTGCATGGCTCCGACGGGACGGACGAGCTGACGATCACCGGCACCAGCTGGATCGCCGCGCTGAACCCTGATGGCACCATTTCCGAATTCGAGATCACGCCCGAAGACGCCGGCCTGCCGGTCCATCCGTTCGAGGATATCATCGGCGGCACACCCGAAGAAAACGCACGTGATTTCAACTCACTGCTGGACGGAACCCCCTCGGCCTACCGCGATGCGGTCTTGCTCAATTCGGCGGCGGCGCTGGTCGTGGCCGATGCCGCATCCGATCTGAAAGCGGGGGTAGAGATGGCGCGCCACAGCATCGACAGCGGTGCGGCCCGTGACAAGATCACCCAAGTCGCGCGGATCACCCAGACCGCATGAGCCGTTTTGACCTGTCGCGCCTCGGGGCCTGGCGCGACCTTGCGTTCTTTGACGATACCCTGCCCGGCATCGCCGCCGCGCTGGCCGCGGACCCGCGCGAGACCCTGCCGCCCGGGCGCCAAGTTTTCGCCGCGCTGGAACATACCCAGCCCGACGCGGTGCGCGTGGTGATCCTGGGGCAAGATCCCTACCCCACCCCCGGCCATGCCCACGGCTTTGCCTTTTCCGCCAGCGCCGATACCAAACCGCTGCCCCGTTCGCTGTCCAATATCTATAAGGAAATGGTGGATGACATCGGCGCGTGCCCACCGGATGCCGATCTGCGGTTCTGGGCGGATCAGGGCGTGCTGTTGTTGAATACCACATTGACCGTGCCTGCGCGGGACGCAGGCGGCCATGGGAAACTGGGCTGGCAGCAGCTGACCACGCAAATTCTTGGCCGCTTGGCCGACCGTCCCCGCGCCTATTTGCTGTGGGGTGCCCATGCCCAGAAAGTCGCGCGGGATGTGGACGGGGGACCGAACTTCAAACTTGAAACCCCGCACCCGTCGCCCCTGTCCGCGCGGCGCGGGTTTTTCGGGTCACGCCCCTTCTCGCGCTGCAATGACTGGTTGCACGCCCAAGGCCAAGCGGCCATAAACTGGGCAACACCGGAGACATCATGACCGATACCAACACTGGCACCATCCTAGACAAGATCAAAGCCTACAAGCTGGAAGAGATCGCCGCCGACAAGGCCGCCAAACCGCTTGAGGCCGTAGAGGCAGAGGCGCGCGCCGCCTCGCCCGTGCGCCCTTTTGCCGACGCGTTGTTCGACGCCTCGCGCGAGGGGTACGGGCTGATTGCCGAGGTCAAGAAGGCAAGCCCGTCAAAAGGGTTGATCCGCGCCGATTTCGACCCCGCTACACTGGCCGCTGCCTATGCCGCCGGTGGTGCGACCTGCCTGTCGGTGCTGACGGACACGCCCAGCTTTCAGGGGGCCAAGGAATATCTTGTCGCCGCCCGCGAGGCCTGCACCCTGCCCGTGCTGCGCAAGGATTTCATGTACGACCCCTATCAGGTCGCCGAAGCCCGCGCGCTTGGGGCCGATTGTATTCTGATCATCATGGCCTCTGTCAGCGATGCCCAAGCGATCGAGCTTGAGGACGCCGCCGCCCAATGGGGCATGGACGCGCTGATCGAGGTGCATGACAAGGAAGAACTGGACCGCGCCGCCGTGCTGAAAAGCCGCATGATGGGGATCAACAACCGCAACCTCAAAACCTTCGAGACGACGCTTGATACCACGCGCCGCCTGTCGAAACATGTGGATGTGGAAAAGATGATCGTATCGGAAAGCGGGCTGAACACGCCCGAAGATCTGGCCGATATGGCGAAATACGGATCGCGGGTGTTCCTGATCGGGGAAAGCCTGATGCGTCAGGACGATGTAGAGGTCGCAACCCGCAACCTGCTGGCCACACCGCTGCGGCCGGGGGGCATGTAATGGCGCTGACGCATTTTGACGGTAAGGGTGACGCGCATATGGTCGACGTGTCGGACAAACCCGTGACGTCGCGGGTAGCCGTTGCGGAAACCAACATCAAGATGTTGCGCGAAACCTTTGATATCATTACCGAAGGCCGCGCCAAAAAGGGTGATGTCATGGGTGTGGCCCGTCTGGCGGGGATCATGGCTGCAAAACGCACCGCCGATCTGATTCCGCTGTGCCACCCTCTGCCGATCACCAAAGTGTCGGTTGAACTGACACCCGATGCCGACCTGCCCGGCCTGCGCATCGCCGCGACCGTCAAGACCACCGGACAGACCGGCGTCGAGATGGAGGCGCTGACCGCCGCCTCTGTCACCGCGCTGACCGTCTATGACATGGCCAAGGCCGTGGACAAAGGCATGGAAATCGGCGGCCTGCGGGTCGTGCTGAAAGACGGCGGCAAATCGGGCCGATACGAGGCAGAATGATCTCTGTCAGCGACGCCCTGTCGCATCTCTTTAATCTCGTCACCGCCACCGAAGTGGAAGCGGTCCCGCTGCGTCAGGCCGCGGGCCGTGTGCTGGCGCGCGATGTTGTTGCCACCCGCACTCAGCCGCCTTTCGCGGCCTCCTCTATGGATGGCTATGCTCTGTGCCAGACAGAGGTCGAGCCCGACGCGATGTTCAAGGTCATCGGCGAAGCGGCGGCGGGCCATCGATTTGACGGCGTGGTAAAAGCCGGTCAGGCCGTGCGCATCTTTACCGGTGCCCCTGTCCCCGAAGGCGCTGATTTCGTTGTGATCCAAGAGGATACGACCCGCCGCGGCGATCTGATCATGCTGGGCCATGACATCGGCCCCAAGACCAATATCCGCCCCGCCGGTGGGGATTTCCATACAGGCGACACGATGGATGCGCCGCGCCTGCTGCGCCCTGCCGATATCGCGCTGCTGGCGTCGATGAATGTGGCGACGGTGCCGGTCTACGCCAAACCACGCATCGCGATCATCGCCACGGGGGACGAGCTGGTGCAACCCGGCGAAGTGCCGAACCCCGACCAGATCATCGCCTCCAATACCTATGGTCTGGCCGCCCTGCTCGAACAGCATGGCGCTCAGTGCCGCATGATCCCGATTGCCCGCGACACGGTGCCCTCGCTGACCCAAGCCTTTACCATGGCGCAGGATGCCGATCTGATCATCACCATCGGCGGTGCCTCTGTCGGAGACCACGATCTGGTCGCCCCCGTCGCCGCCCAAATGGGGATGGAGCAGGCTTTCTATAAAGTCGCCATGCGCCCCGGCAAACCTCTTATGGCGGGGCGGCTGCGTGATGTCCCGATGATCGGCCTGCCCGGCAATCCGGTGTCGGCCATGGTCTGCGGGACGGTCTTTGTCGTGCCGGTGCTGCGCAAGATGCTGGGCCTGCCCGCCGCGCCCGCCGCACGGGTTGATCTGCCGCTTGGCGTCGATCTGCCCGCCAATGGGCCACGCGAACATTATATGCGTGCGATGCTCCGTGACGGTGCCGTCCTGCCCGAAGACAATCAGGACAGTTCGTTGCTGGGGATCCTGTCGCGCGCCGATGTCCTGATGGTCCGCCCGCCCCACGATGGGGCCCGCACAGCCGGAGAGATCATAGGCTGTATTCCCCTCTGACGGTTGACACAAAACAGGAACATCCCTAGAACAAACCCCAAATAGAAACGGGGAATGTCCGGATGCTGACCAAGAAACAACTCGATCTGCTGGCCTTTATTCACAAACGTGTGCAGCGCGACGGCGTGCCGCCCAGCTTTGACGAGATGAAAGAAGCGCTTGATCTGCGGTCCAAATCCGGCATCCACCGTCTGATCACAGCGCTTGAGGAACGCGGATTCATCCGCCGCCTTGCGCATCGCGCCCGCGCGATAGAGGTGGTGAAACTGCCCGATAGCTTGGGCAGCCTGTCCGGTGCGGGCTTTACCCCGCGCGTGATCGACGGCGACCGCCCCGATGGGCCGCCCCCCTCTGCAGCGCAGCCGGTCAGCGCGTCGTCCTTTGATGTGCCGATGATGGGACGGATCGCCGCCGGTGTCCCGATCGAGGCGATCAGCACAATGACCCAATCTGTCGCCGTCCCCGGCGGGATGATCAGTGGCAGTGGCGAACATTACGCGCTGGAGGTGCAGGGTGATTCCATGATCGACGCAGGGATCAACGATGGCGACGTGGTGATCATCCGCGAAACCTCTGTCGCGGATGATGGGGATATCGTGGTTGCGCTGGTCGAAGACCACGAGGCGACGCTCAAGAAATTCCGCCGTCACGGCAGCTCTGTCGCACTGGAAGCCGCTAACCCCGCCTATGAAACGCGGGTTCTTCCGTCGGATAAGGTCAAAGTGCAGGGACGTCTGGTCGGGTTGATCCGCACCTACTGACGTTTGCTACCGCGCAGGTCTGTCCTTGGGCCATGCCGTCCACAACCGCGCGCCCGCCTTTTGGCGGGCCGTTTGCATCGTGACCCGCCCGTTGTCGAGGCTGAGTGCGACTGCCCCCGTGGATCGCAACCGGTCGGGGTCAAACACATCGCAGCCGCCCGTCAGCGGCGGATCGGGCACAACTGACAGCGCGATGATCTGATCCGCACGGCACGCCCCGAACGCCGCCCGCGCGCGTTTGCCGGACAGGTGGATTACCTCCCGTCCCCCGATCTTTGGCCTTATCGGCCAACGCGCGGCCGCCCGGTCCTGATCGGCACCGTCGCCGTCATTCTCCAGCCAGTTGAGCGCGACAAAGCCTGCGCCTTTTGCCTTGCTCAGCGCACGGCCCGTGGGGGTCATCACCCCCACCAGACTGCCGGTGTCCGAGATCAGCACCGTCGGACGCTCGGCACCGTGCCACAATACCCCCGCCGCAATCACGGCTCCCAAACCGGCAAATCGCAACCAACCCTGCCACAGCAACACCCACAAAAACCCGAGCGCCAGCAGCGGCAGCACCCAAGGGCCGGGGGCGGCCACATGCCCCTGCGCCCCGTCGATCTCTGCCACGCCTTGCGCGACCAGCAAGATCCAGCGCAACCCTGCGCCCATGACCTGCAGGGGGATCCACTCTAGCCCCAGCGGTGCCATGACCAAGGCCGCCACGGCGGCCGGCATCACCAAGACCCCCATCAGCGGGACCGACAGCAGGTTCGCGATCAAGCCATATTGCGCGATAGTATTGAAATGGGCCGCCCCGATGGGCGCGGTAAAGCCCCCCGCCACAGCCGAGGAAATCACCGTCGCCACAGCCGGTGCCAGCCACTTCGGCCCAAGCGAGACCTCGGCGTTGCGCAACCCTGTCTCTTATACACATCTGACGCTGCCGACGAATAGAGAGGTGTAGATC